>ENA-ORBV01004041-ORBV01004041.1-microbial-mat-metagenome-genome-assembly--contig:-NODE-4041-length-28652-cov-5.705617_pt1 | contig 28652 bp, 27 predicted proteins | sample MGYA00237777_ERZ505514 | MGnify/ENA primary metagenome ERZ505514 (study PRJEB26160, sample SAMN06269048) | microbial mat metagenome | isolation source: Oligotrophic lake microbial mat | place...
GTGGTTTCGGCGGTTACGGTGGCTTTGGTGGCGGCGGCGGTTTCGGCGGATACGGTGGCTTTGGTGGTGGCGGCACCTCTCAATGTGTGGGTTTTTACTATCTTACCACGGGCTATGGATTTGAATCTGTCTATTGCAGTGGCTACAGCTGCAGTGGTTATATGCTAACCAATGCTTACGGGCAGTCGATATTTTGTCAGTAATTTCTAAATTGAGGGCCTAAAGTTATTCTGGACAACTCACCTCACTCAATCTACCTTGCCGGAGCCTAAAACTCTTTCAAGGAGACCCTGATGGACCCCGTCGAACAATTTTTTAACAACGCTAAGTATCTCAATAAATATATTGGCGTCGCTGTAGTTATTTTTATTCTCTTGATACTCGCCTCTAGTGGCACATTTATCATCCCACCTGGTCACCGAGGAGTATTGGTGACAATGGGTAAGGTCTCGCCGGTCTTCGCACCAGAAGGGTTTGGTTTTAAGAGTCCGTTTATTACCAGTGTGCTCCCAATTTCAATAAGACAACAAACTAAAACGGCCCAGGCAGATTGCTACTCATCTGATCTTCAGCAGATTAATATAGAACTAAGGGTGCTCTACCGAATTCCTGAAAACATGATAGTAAAAACTTTTCAAGACTATTCGGGAGATCCCTTTGATAGTTTGATTTCACCCCGAGTTGCTGAAGCACTTAAAGAGGTTACGGCTCTGCAAAGTGCCGAACAAATTGTAAAGAAACGTGAAGAAATCAAAGCAAAAGCCCTCGCGGCGGCCAAACTAAAAGTCGGCGACCTTTTGGTTATCGAAGACATTGTCATTCAAAATGTCTCTCTATCAAAAGAACTTGAGACCGCCATTGAAGCCAAGATGGTGCAAGAGCAAGAAGCGGCCAAGGCTAAGTTCATTCAGCAGAAGGCAGAGATTGAAGCCAACACGGCTATTATTCGTGCCAAAGGCGAAGCTGAAGCGATTCGTGTCAGGGGTCGTGCCCTTCAAGATAGTCCTGGGCTCGTGCAACTTCAGATCGTTGAAAAATGGAATGGTATCTCACCACTGGTAGTTGGCGGCGGAAGCGGCGGCGGAGCGAACGTCCTAATGCCCATCAACGTGCTTACAAAATAAAATGGGTTTGAGGTCGCGGGGCCTTTTGAAGCTCCTTTTTTTCTTAGCCATTATTTTTCTTTTAATTCGCCTTTTTCCCCTGGTAGCGCGCCTCACCGAGTCCGCAGCCATGGGCATTCGGGAATTTTGGTGGGTAGTCCTAATCTTTGCTTTAGCGGGCTTATTCGCCTGGGTGATAAAAAAGCGAACCTAATTACACCATTATTGGCCTAACTCCTGCATTCAATATATACGATGTCTATTCATAGTATTAAAATGCGTTTTAGGCGCCTTTCATTGGTGATTGTGGCGACAGTTGTTTCGCAATTTTGGTCACTCCAATGTGTTCAAGCCAATTCCTGTGCTCAAAATTTTGCCCAAGAAAAAATCAAAGAAACTGTAATTGAAGAGAGTTGGCGCGATTCCGGTGGCTCGCTTTTTCGGAGTTTGCGAGGCAATGCCCGACATTACTGGGCATGGGTTCGCTCCTTACCGAGTGAGTTAATTCCCCTTCAATTGTGGGCCGAAGGAATAATTGTAGGCGATCCCCACCTTCGTAATTTTTCCGATGTTCTCATAAACGGAAAGAGGAAATTTCGAGTCATCGACTTTGATGATAACGGCCATGGGCCCTTTCTTTTTGATTTTGCAAAATTTGTTTCGACCGCGCGCTCCCAACGTCTCGGCCTCACGACCCATGATCTTTTTGATAAGTATCAAAAGGGGCTGAACGAAGAAAAACAAAGTAAACCTGATTTTTTAGAAGAAGCCTTGGATATTTCAGAAAAATCTGAAAAAAAACAACATAAGAAATTTCTCAAAAGAATGACAGATGGGAACACACTTGTGATTGGTAAAAAAAAGGACTTGATTCCTATAGAAGACAGCCCGCCAGACATTATAGAAATGTATCGTGAAGCCGGACCACACTTCGAAATTGCACTTAAAGATTTTGAAATTTTGGATAAAGCGGTGAATTTAAAAAAAACAGGGGGTGAATTGCGTCCCCGATTTTGGTACTTAGTAGAAAACAAGAATGGGAAAGGCAAAAAACAGATATTCGAATTTAAACAGGTTGGAGAGCCCGCGATTTCGGCTCTGTCTCAGCAGGCGAGCTTTATAGACCGCTTTGAGGCAGCCCAAGATATCTATTGGGAGGGCGAACGCGATCCTAAATATCGAGCGATCTCCGTAGGGAAGCAAAATTACTTCATGCGGCCTGGATTTAAGGGAACTTTTGACCTCACCAATTTGACAACTGAAAATCACAAGGAAAAGGCCCGAAAAATGCTCCTCTATATCGCCTACCACATGGGGAGAATGGTGGCGCGGCAAGATTCGGCTTCAGGTTTCATTGATGCTTTGAACGAAAACCCTCACAAAGGGCGCGAAATCATCAACACCCTAGCTAATGAATATCTGCAATTTGCTAGAGAACAGTAACTTCAGCAATGAAGCAACTCACATAAACTTTTTATTTATTAGATGTTACCGTAAATTTACTCAGCGGAAAGCCAAACGATTGGCCTTTTGAAACCAGGGGGTGTTTTTCTACAAAACTTTTGAGAGCAATTTCGAGTTCTCGTTTTTGCTCAACTGGCAACATTCCGGTCAAATACATATCTTTTGTAATCTGCCAAACATTTTCTGGAGAACCCTCAATCTGAAGTTCAATATCCTCGCGCTCAATTTTTTGAGAAAACTCCAACTGTTTACTGAACAACGTTTTTAATCCATCTTCAGTGTTAACCCGGCCATCGCTCCAGTTGGCCTCTCTAACTTTAGGAAAACGGGAATCTATAAACTCAAAAATAAAACCCTGAACCTCTCCCCAAAATACCTGGCGGGACCTTGGATTGCCAGTCACAGCAGAAAATACGCCGCCGGGTTTCAATACACGAGAGATTTCTTTAACGACCGATTCAATGGGTCTCATCAGCACGAAGGCCATATGACAGAGAATGACATCTTGAGAAGCATCTTCGACAGGTAAACTTTGCGCCTTCGCATTTATAAATGAAACTAGAGGCTCCCGGTAACTCGCCCTAGCGATTTCTAATTCGGCGTCAGAAATATCAATGCCGAGAACCTGACTTCCGCTAGCTAGCTGGGGTAGAAAATAACCTATAAGATGTCCATCGCCGCAGCCGAGATCTAAAACTCGCAATTCTTGGTCCGCAAGTTTGCCAATCGTGTCGGCAAGTACCTCGTAGGAATTGAGACCAGCCCTAGTTTGAAAGCCCGCAAAGGCATTCGGGGTCATACTAGGCACCAGCCGATGGACACTGATTAAGTGATTGCTCCACTCGTCGTCACTCGGCGTTTCGCCATTAAAAATTTTTCGAGCGCACTCTGAAATAAGCATTCGAACCCAGCTAAACCTATCTGTTACCCATGTGGTCGAAAGTTTTTGGGCAGTAGGTGTTCACTACGTCTTTCAAAGCCGATGAGTAGGGACCGACACGGTCTTTTCTTGGAGTGCCGCAGGCGCCTGTAGAAAAAAGAACTGCGGCACCAAAACGAATATGGGTAACTGGTGCATCACAAAGACCATTTTCCTTTTCTTCGACTTTTTCCTTCAAGGCATTTTTTAAAGCCACATGAATACCATCTGAGAGACTAATCTTTTTTTCTTCTTTCAATTCAAAGGCGGTTTCACCTGAGCCGTAGGTTTTTGTCACCACTACGCGGTCAGAATACACTTCACAAACCTCAAGTCGGACCCATTCTGGAGGGGTAAATCCTCCCCCACTATATTTTGCAAGAAGGGGCTCTGCTTCAGCAAAGGCTGTAGCACCGGCGAGTACAAACAAAAAAACTAATGCTTTCATAAGTGTCTCCTATTTTTTTGGACCCAAACCAAGGGAATCGGCCCATGGATAACACCATGGATATCGGCTTGGCAATAGTCAAATCTCTTAGGGCGTGGCACGCCTTAAGAGTAACCGTCCAAAAACTAGACAGTCGTAAACTTTTGGGGCGACAGGATTTGTCGCTAGTGGCATTTGACTCTGTCAGTTTAAAATTAAGGCCTCCTGGCAGGCCCACGCCTTGCTATATATACAAGTAAGTGATTGCGTCACACCTCCCCCCAGGTGGCAATTACCCCTTAAAGCCTCGCTCCCCCCAGCGAGGCTTTTTTTTTGCCTTTTTTTTGTTACATGGGATGAGCAAATATTCGACTTGAAATAGCCGCGCACATCTGTATATTTTAAGAATTCAGCGAACCCAATAAGCGCGAGGCAAATGTCATGGCATCTACCAATATCTCCCTTAAAATGTCAGGACGACCAGCATTTGCAGAAACCTCCCGCCAGGATTTTTGGTGGCTCCAATCCGTACTGGTGTTTTTGGGGTTATCGACCTTCGTGGTTTATTCAACCTGGGCCGCATTCCAGGGCGACCACTACTCATTTGGTTCCTATCTCTCACCCTTCTATTCACCTGAATTATTCGGCAGCTCTCCTCACAGCTGGTTTGGCCCAAAACCTGGTTGGTGGCCCATTTGGCTACCTTTTTCGCCAGCACTATTAATTTTGTGGGCGCCGGGTGGGTTTCGTTTCACCTGTTATTATTACCGAGGAGCCTATTACAAGGCTTTCTGGGCGGATCCTCCTGCATGTGCTGTCGGCGAGCCTCGTAAGTCATATTTAGGCGAACGCTCATTTCCTCTCATAATGCAGAATGTGCACCGCTATTTTCTTTACCTTGCTTTAATTTTTATCGGACTACTGGCACACGATGTCTGGAAGGCCATGTGGTTTGTTAATTCGGCGACTGGCGCCACACAATTTGGAATTGGCGTGGGTACCCTGATTTTAGCACTGAATGTTTTTTTATTGTCGAGTTACACCTTGGGCTGCCATTCCCTCAGACATTTAGTCGGCGGAATTTATGATCAGCTAGCGGGCCGACCCACACGCCTTAAAATTTATAACTGCGTCACTTGCCTCAATCAAAAGCATATGCTCTTTGCATGGTTGAGTCTTGTTATGGTTGGCTTTTCAGACTTGTATGTGCGTCTTTGTTCGATGGGTATTTGGCAGGACTGGAGAATTTTCTAGTGGCACACTCCTACGATTCACATACGCACGATGTTTTAGTAATTGGTGCCGGTGGCGCTGGTCTTAGAGCCGCTATTGAAGCCTCAGCGAGTGGCCTGTCAGTTGGCCTGGTGTGCAAATCTTTGTTAGGTAAAGCTCACACTGTAATGGCAGAGGGCGGAGTTGCTGCAGCCATGGGTAATGTGGATGATCGCGACAGTTGGCGCGTACACTTTGCCGATACCATGCGCGGGGGACAATACCTTAATAACTGGAGTATGGCAGAGTTTCACGCCAAAGAAGCGCCTGAACGCGTGCACGAGCTCGAATCGTGGGGCGCGGTGTTTGATCGCACTCCTGACGGCCGAATTTTGCAGCGTAACTTCGGCGGTCATCGCTATCCCCGTTTAGCTCACGTTGGCGATCGTACGGGACTTGAAATGATTCGAACTCTTCAAGACCACGGGATTCACCAAGGCATTGACGTCTACATGGAGCATACTGTTGTGACACTCCTCAAAGATGGCGAAAAAATCGCAGGTGCTTTTGGTTACGACCGTGAGCGCGGGCGCTTTCGTGTTTTTCGCGCCAAGGCTGTGGTAATGGCGACAGGTGGAATTGGTCGAGCCTTTCGTATCAGCAGCAACAGTTGGGAATACACTGGTGACGGTCACGGGCTCGCGTACGAAGCAGGTGCGCCCCTAATTGATATGGAATTTGTTCAGTTTCACCCAACGGGCATGGTTTGGCCGCCGAGTGTGCGCGGCATTCTGGTGACAGAAGGTGTGCGCGGTGAGGGTGGCGTGCTTCGCAACAAAGACGGAAAGCGTTTTATGTTTGATGACATTCCGTCGTTATATAAAAACCAAACTGCGGATAGTGAAGAAGAGGGTTGGCGTTACACTCAAGGTGATAAAGAGGCACGTCGTCCTCCCGAACTTCTGACCCGCGATCACGTCGCTCGTTGCATAAACCGCGAGGTAAAAGCGGGGCGCGGTAGTCCGCACGGGGGCGTCTTTTTAGACATTGCTTGGATTAAAGAAAAACTTCCCAAATCCGCTGAGCATATTAAACGTAAATTGCCGAGCATGTACCACCAATTCAAACAACTTGCCGATCTTGACATCACGCAAGTGCCAATGGAAGTCGGCCCCACCACTCATTATATGATGGGCGGAATTATGGTCGACGGTGAATCTCAAATGTCGGCTGTACCGGGACTCTTTGCAGCGGGTGAATGCGCCGGGGGTTTGCATGGAGCTAACCGTTTGGGTGGCAACTCACTTTCTGACCTCTTAGTATTCGGAAAACGCGCTGGTGAATTTGCAGCTAAATATGCCAGAGACGTGCAGCCAGCCAAGGTAGACGACTCACAGATTGAAGCAGCAGCGAAAAACGCACTTATGCCTTTGGAGCGCGAAGCCAAAACTGGCGACGAAGGCCCATTCAAAATACAACATGAGTTACAAGATAAAATGCAAGATTTAGTTGGCATCGTAAGAACTGAATCCGAAATGAAGCAGGCTCTAGTTGAAATCAAAACGCTAAAAGCAAAAGCCGCCACTACTGCAGCACGAGGTAACCGCGAGTACAATGGAAGCTGGCACACAGCTTTAGATTTAAATAATTTGCTCACAGTGTCCGAAGCTATTACCCGGGCGGCGATTGAGCGCAAAGAAAGTCGCGGGGCCCATTTTCGTGAAGACTACCCCAATAAGGACGAAGCATTTGGCCAGTTTAATTTGATTATCAAAAAATCATCTGGCGGCGATATGCAGGTCGTCCGACAACCACTTAAAGAAATGCGCGCGGACCTTAAACAAATCATTGAGGAGATGAAGTAATGTCCAAAACTGCGACCTTTCGAATCTGGCGGGGCGATAAAAGTGGCGGCAAGCTCGAGGACATGACCACACCTATTAGTGAAGGCATGGTAGTGCTTGATGCCATTCACCAAATTCAGGCCGACCAAGCCAATGACTTAGCTGTGCGCTGGAATTGCAAGGCAGGTAAATGTGGCTCCTGTTCAGCAGAGATCAACGGCGTGCCAAAGTTAATGTGCATGACCCGCCTCAATGAATTGAATCTTGAAAAGCCCGTCACTGTAGAGCCTATGCGAGCTTTTCCTATCGTTCGAGATCTAGTGACAGACGTTTCGTGGAATTACCGGGTAAAGAAAAAAATTAAAAAGTTCAAGCCGCGTCCACCAGATGCCACTGACGGCTCCTGGCGAATGCAACAAAAAGATATTGATCGTGTTCAAGAATTTCGAAAATGCATCGAATGTTTTTTATGTCAGGATGTTTGCCACGTATTGCGGGACCACTCTATGCACGAAGAATTCATCGGCCCAAGATACTTAGTTTACACAGCAGCGCTTGAAATGCATCCGCTTGATACAGAAAATCGCCTACCTGAACTAAAACAATCCCAGGGTGTGGGCCTTTGCAACATTACTAAATGTTGCACCAAAGTTTGTCCTGAGAATATTACCATCACCGACAATGCGATCATTCCTCTCAAGGAACGCGTCGTTGACGAATATTATGATCCCATTGCGAAGTTAATCAAAAAAATCATCGGGCCACGAATTTAGCGACCTAGTTTGTGTAGAGAGGGCTGACTCATCGAAACCATCATTAGACAAAACCAAATCATACAAGAATTGAAAGATGGAAATAAAAGATTTCTGGCTGGAGCCTCACTTCAAACGTCTCACTTGTCGTTAATAAAACTTAAAGAATTTGCAATGTCTGGTCAACTTCCAAAAGCGATTGTTTTGTGCTGTTCTGATTCCCGCGCTCCAGTTGAAATGATTTTTGACCAAGATATCGGCGATTTGTTTGTCATCCGTGTGGCCGGAAATATTGTGGCCCCGTCTCTTGTGGGCAGCGTGGAATTTGCCGCCAGCACTTATGGAACAAGTATTGTTTTGGTTATGGGACATACTCAATGTGGAGCGGTCACTGCCACTTTAAATCATATCGAAAACCCTCAGGCATTATCTAGCGAAAATATTCACGATATTATCAGCCGTATTAAGCCACACGTCTACCCGGTCGCACAAATGCGTCAACTAACCCACGAAGAAAAATTAGTTCGCGCCGTCGAAGCCAACGTGCTGGCGTCCGTCGATCATCTATCGAACTCCAGTCGTTTAATTGAAGAACTTGCCCATAATGGTAAAATGAAAATTCTGGGCGCTGTATTGGATTTGCCTACAGGTCGAGTGGATTTTCTTAAGATATAAACCAAAATAGAGTGAAAAAGATTCCCAAACGTTGCGAAAAAAATAGGTAGATGGTATATCCGAGATCCTATTAGGGGGTTTCATGAATTTAAATATTTGGATTCTAATTGGGCTTATTCTAACGTCACCTATAGCGATGGCTTCTAACGATGTTTTTGCCAACTGTGCCGAATTTACAGAAGTCGATAGAGCTCGGCAGAATCCTTCAATGTATAAAGCGTCTGACGTTGTCATGGGTTGCTTTGACCCTTACACGGAACACTCCTTCCATATCAGTTTAGAAAGAAAAGATTTTTTGGGACCCACTAATGTTTATATTCCCGGCTACGTTCTCCACGTCCACGTTTTAACACTTTCTAAAGTGCAAGGGCAGGCCATCGCCGACGCTTTTGATTTTTCGGTAAATCAAAAGCGTTCAGGAAGATTGTTGGGTTATCCGTTTGAACTGGCTGTTTCGCTCCCGAAGTAATCAATAAAAATATTTAAGCGCAAATTCTTGCTTATCACGGAGCTATTGATCGCTCCCAATCGTGGATTTTACCCGGGGTCGGGCGAAAGCTCGGATGGGGTTGAATTCGTTTGATCTTCAAGAGTGCTTTGAGTCTTTGCGGATTGCGAGCCTTTAGTTTTTTGAAAAGATGCTGACCTTCAAACTGCAATTGCCCACGGGTTACGGGAATTTTGGCGACTCGTGAAGACTTTTTTAAGATTTTAGTAGCGTCGAATTTATAGCCCCGTCGGGTCGCTTCTTCGGCCACTGCGGAAAGGTAGTAGCCAAGCGAGGCTAACGGATCCGACGTTTCGCGAAATCGATTCAGTTGTGGATGGTTCTTGTAGCCTCGAGTTGCACCAGAGAGAACTTTTTGCGCAAGAAGACTTTCTCGCCAAAGCGCGACTAGCCCCTGAGGATCGAGATATTTTGGGTGAAGCGACCAAAGGCGCATTCAGTTTATGTAGCACATCTGATTTTAGTTCTACACAAAAATTGGCGTTCCATCATAGCCTTATTGGTCAAATCTATGATCACAGTCTTTGCATCGCGCGGCGGCTTCTTCCGTCCAATAGACATGGGTGACAGTGCTCGAGCCGTCGCGATTGCGTTTTTGATAAAGAGCGTTGCGGCCCCGGCTGCGCTCGCGCACAAACTCCCCCCAAGTATTTGGATCATCACTCACATCACTCACGTCATTTTGTGAAGCAACGGCGGTCGCCATCGGTGCAACGGTCGTGGTGGTGTCTTGATGGTTGTATATGAGAGCGAGCTGCTCAAAATCGTGCGCATTGGGACGTGTACTCACGGAATTTGTGGCGTTGGCTCCGGTATTTGAAAAGTAATCCATGCATGAATTTTGAGAGCTTCCATCCTCTGACTGGTGATCTAGTCCAAAGGTATGGGCAATTTCTTGGCAAACAACATGGAGCTTTTCGTTCGGATTATTGTATTTGGCGGTTACAAAATAAGTGTCATTCATTTTGGCGGAGCCCTGAGTAATATGCTCACCATTAACGATATTGATCGACGCCAAACCCAGCCAACCATTGTTGCCATATTTGCCGTTGCACACCTGCGTGGTTCCCGAAACCATCGCGCAGCGCTTGTTGGAAGAGCCCGCAGCCGCGGCCAACAAAAGCGGAGTGGATGTTGCGCCAAAAATTTCCGGGCTGTTCCAGTCACCGATGGTTTGGGAAAGATGCGTTCTCCAATCTGTCGTCGTCAGATTATTGCCAACCTTTAAAGTGAAGGGATTCGTACCGCGCGCCCAGTGATAACCCGACCAACTGTGGCTCGCTGGATCCCGCCCTGCGGGCTTCGCGACGTTCGCTTGCTGGGCCGCCGACTCTATCTCCATAGAACTGCAACCCATCAGAGCCATAATAATTACTGTGAATGTGAAATAAAAATGAATTGAAGTCGCCCGCATAATCACCTCGTATTTTAATTTAATAGCGTAAGCGAATATTAATACGGCGGGAAATGGAATCGAGTTTTCAAGACCTTAATCTTCATATCTGGACTTTCAAATGGGTGTGCCCTCCACTGAGTTCTTAGCTTAGAACTCAGCGGCCTGTGATTCGTTATTTTTTCTCGAGCACTACATCCCATTTTCCACGAACATCGGTGAAGAGGATGCATTCTGCTCCAGCGGCGCAAGTTGTCGCGTGAGGCTGCTTGTTCTTAAATGAGAAATAGGAACCTGCGGTTAAGCGTTGTTCTTGCCCGTCAATTGTCAAGATCAGGGTGCCCGCCACAACAGTGACGAAATGATCAGAGGAGTGATGGTGCAACGGCGCTGAAAAGCCAGGGGCAAACTTCATATAAGCATGATGTGCTCCCTTTTCTGAATTGCCCTCAATAGTAGAAGTTTGCACTCCCGCAAAACCGGGGACTTCTGACCATTTAATATCTTTCGCATTGATAAAAACTGCATTCGTTGGGTTTTTTGTAGCGGCGAATGCGGGTACTGACAAAATGCCGAGGAGAATTGCGATCGTGGTAATCTGTTTCATAGTTTTATCCTTTCAAGATTGTTAATTGAGTCAATCTTAGGGTTTTCTATAAATATTGGAACTAAAAAATATGACGCCACGCGGGGATTACAGAATCGAGCGATCACGGTTCAATCGACGTGCAGAAATTAAAGTCCCAACTGCCAAGTGTCGTTGAAGTAAACATAACTACCGGATTGATTATGCCCACCGCCGAAAATAATCATTCTCTGGTTGGTGGGATCAAAAACGGCCCCATGCCAGAACCGTGCGGTCGGCTGTGTCCCGGGAATGGAAAGCTGAACCCAATTGGGCGTGCCTGATAAATTCATTGCCCAAACATCGTTGTATAAACCGTACCCACTAACTCCACCGAACACAATTAGTCTATTGTTGACCGAATCGGTGACTAATGAAGAATAAACTCTAACTGGAGGATTTGCAGGCGTGGCAAGCTCTGTCCATTCGGGAGTGCCAGAAAGCTTTAGTTGCCAAGTGTAGTAAGAATTGGGAGTAAAGACATACATCTTTTGGTGGACACTATCAAAGGCCAATCTAAATGCTTGGCTACCTGGGGGAAGTGTTCCCGTGGGCAAAATCTCAGTCCACACAGGTGGTCCAGAAAGATTCAAAGCCCAAACATCATTGAAATTACTGAATCCGCCGGCACCGCCAAATATAATCATTCTTTGGTTAACGCTATCGTAAACTGCGCCGCTCTCACGCCGAGCGGCGGGCGCTGATAGGCCCGATGGCAAAATTTGTGTCCAAGTAGGAGTGCCGCTTAAACTGAGTGCCCAGACGTCATTTTGATCACCCCCAGCATTGCCGCCGAAAACTATCATTCTGTTGTTGGCGCTATCGTAAATGGCGGTGTGAGTATAGCGTACCGCGGGTGGTGTGCCCACGGGTGTAATTGCAGTCCACGTAGGATTAGCTCCTAAACTGAGCGCCCAAACATCGTTTTTCATGGTGGGGCCGAAGCCCCCGAACAAGATCATTCGCTGATTCGCGCTATCAAAGATCGTGGTATGACCCATGCGTACAGAAGGCGGCGTGGCCGAAGAAATTTGGGTCCACATGTATTGAAGAGTGGTGGCATTGGCCACGTTTGAGTAGCCGCTATAGCCGGCGACATTGGAGGCTCTTACTCTGTAGTAATAAATTGACGCCACAAAAAGCTGTTGGCTCTTGTAAGTCGTGACGTTTGCGCTGACCGAGGCAATTTCCGAAAAATTAATTCCATCGGCGCTTTTTTCAATCTTAAAGCCGGCTTCGTCGACCGCAAGGTCCGTCCAGCTGAGGTCGATCACGGTCGCTGCCGCTGGGGTTGCAATTAAATTCTGCGGAGCTGTTGGAAGGTCCGTCACGACGACTCCGGCTGCATTGGGTGCCGAAAAAATCAAACTGGCCGCATTTGTCGCGACGTCCGCAATATTTCCACCATTAAAATCTAGGTTCGAGTCCACCGCGATTCCGTTCGGATCGGAGTCGCCGGATTGGACTGTATATCTAAACTGAATAGTGTTTGTCCCTGTTCCAGAAATATAACCCGCGAATCTCGTGGTCGCGCCGACGGTCAAAGTCAGTCGTGGAATTCCACTCACATTGACCAATTCATTGAATGTCAGAGCGAAGTTTAAGTTTTGCCCGGCCGTAAAGGTACCGTTGGCGGGAGCTGTTGCCGACTGCACGCTGGGCGCCAAAGTGTCAATGAGAACAGCCGCAGTATTCAACGGCAAAAAAGCCAAGTCCGCAGAGTTACCGGCGGAATCATTAACACTTCCGCCGTTCAATTGCGCGCCCCCCACCAATATGCCGTCGCTGTCATTGGTCGCGGCTTGAACACTGTAACGGAATATCAAAGTCGGCGTTCCTGAACCTGAAAGATAGGTGGCGTATTTTGCGACACCGCCAATGTTTATGATAATTCGCGGACTGCCATTGGCTATTACAGATTCAGTAAAATTGGCCGTGAAATCCAGATTTGTAGCTTGCTTGTAGCTTCCGTTGGAGGGTGCCGTAAGTGAGGTGATCGAAGGCACAGTTGCATCGCCGGTTGTGGTGACATCAAATATGGCGCCTACGCCTTGAATCGTCACTGTGGCTTGTCGAGTGGTGTTTTCTGTTCCGCTGGCAGTTAGCCGAACTGAAATGGCGTTTCCGGCTTGAACCGGAGCCGAGGTTCCAACAACATTACCGTTCACCAAAATTACGGGCGTACCCGTGCCGGATACGGTCGCTGTAAGTATTCCCTCAAAACCCGACAAAGTGGCTTGTGCGGAAGTCACAATTGCAGATAGCGACTGGCCCGTCGCGGGAGCAAAAGAAAATGCGGCCGGCGTAAAATCCCCAGTCGCGACAGAGAACACTGCGTTTTGAATTCCGACACTGACGGTGGCTTGATAAGTTGAATTTTCATTCGCACTCGAAGTAAGGCGTACGCGAAGTGTATCGCCGGTTGTTACTGTCTCAGAACCAGAAACTAATAAGCCGTTTTTATAGAGCTCAGGGGAACCGTCCCCAGTCACTGAAATCGCGCTAGGCGAGGTGCAATCAGCAAGCGTGACCGTGTATGAATCTACGGCTGTAGAAAGCTCCACAGCGTGTTGAGAGGTAAAAAAAACTGCGCCACAACCACTCTCAACCTTGGCGACAACGGTTGCGCCCCCGGAGTCACTTCCGCCACTACAATTTTGAAATGCAATTAAGGCAGCTCCGGCTGCGAATGACAAAAGAAGAATGCTCCGGGCTTTGAATTTCACGTTCATCAGGGTTGTATCGGAAGTTTCGAGGCTTTTATAAAGCAGTATCAAAATGAGATGAAATGGCCACAAAAAATTGGCGCCCCATATCGTCTCTAATATATCAGTAGCTTAGCAGCCTCTTGAAGCAGATTGCTGCACTGACCATGGAAGGCGACCAAAATGAACAGACGCCCTGTTACCAAATAACACCTACGAAACATTCAATATTAGCTTTTAGAACCCATAAACTCTGTCGGAGATTTTCCAAAACGTTGACGAAAAGCCTTACTGAAGGCGCTAAAATTAGTGTAACCTACAAGAACTGCAACATCTCCGACCGTGTAGTCTTGCTTCTTCAGAAGATTAGCAGCTTCATCAAGACGACGTTTTTTAATGTACTCATAAGGCGTGGATTTTAACTGCCGTTTAAAAAGTCGAAGTAATGTCGACTTACTCATCTTTGCCGCCTTCGCAATCATTTCTAAATCAATATCTTCAAATAAATTGCTTTCAATAAAACGAAGCGCAATATGACCTAGCTCTTCTTCATAGGCTTCAGAACTAATTTGGTTTTCATGATTTTTTTTCTTTTCTCCAAAAATAATATGCGCAACCTCATTAAGAATTTGTTTTTCGAGAAAAAATGTACAGCCCGGAGTAGAATGTCGATTGAGAACTCTCTCAAAAAAGTACCGATTAAGAACTTCATCCAACCAGGTCGACTTTTTAAATAAAATAAGATCTGTTTCAAGCGTCTTTCGGTCATTTAAAGCCAAGCCATTATCTTTAATGAGTTCATTGAAATACTCACTATTTGGGAACAAGGCTAAGGTATCGTAAATTGAACTTCGAGCCTGATCGTTATGCTCGACTCCCTTAGGGACCCAAAGTATTTTAGTGCTGTCAATTTTGTAGATTTTTTTGTTGCGAAGATCTTGAACTGTCATAACACAAGGTCCTCTTGGACAAACCAGCATATGATTTTCATGATCGTGAAAATCTTTTTCAAATCCAATCCCGCGTTCGTAGGCCAAGGCCATTGGCGACTCGAAATCGAGTATTTGTTTCAAAAGAGTTCCAAGAGGTGGCTTCTCAAAGCCTCGTTGTTTTGAGCTCATAAGATGTGACGATTTTAACACAATGTCCGATGTTTCAGCAACAGCAATAGTCTTTCCGCCAGGTTATAAGGATCTCACTCGACAGAGGTCGTAATAACATTTAACTAAAAAAACCTTAAGGAGGTATTCATGAAATCAAAAGTCTTAGTTCTTACACTGGTGAGCATTTTTCAAATTGCAGCATGGGCTGAAAACTACCAAACGGCACTCGTCTGTGACGATGGAGCCGCAGTTGTCGATGTCGATCTGTCAGAACGTAAAAATATTCAATTAGTCATTCGCAATCCCAAAATTGTTCAGTTTCTTTACGAAAGTGGGATTTTTGATCGAAGTCTTGTGCCGCTAAACTGTAAGCAACAAGGAAATCAGTTAAAATGCGATCCTCCAAGCGAAATCATCATTCGTGGTCGAAACCACATTGTAAAAGGAAGCCAGCAAGATCCTGGAAACCTGCCAGGCTATCCGTTTTACCTTGGCGTTTTTAATAAAGAGCAAATTTCAAGTGTAGATGCTGGAGACGGTTTAGGCAGTCGCCCGACTCTAAGATTCCAACGCGATGGCAAAGGTTTAAGAGTTGCTGGATATGGCTTTAGACAAGGTCATTGCGAAGGGTTTGTTTCTCCTTCAACAGGTGGATGTCAAGGTCGTGTAGTCCCGGGCTTTGAGTTTGAAATCGCTAATTGGTATTTTCAGTCTTGCCAATAATTCAGGTGACACGAAAATCTGGTGGGGAGACTCACCGGGTTTCAAACCCTACATGAATCGCTCAAATGACGGTTCAAATAAACATCAACATAGGAGTAAATATGAATTTTCGAAGTTTTAGCTTATCAGTAGTTAGGTTATCGGTAGCGTCGGCTCTCTTGGCGTCTTTTACGGCAAAGGCTGGTACCCGTTATGAAAAGGTAGTGGCTTGTAATGTGAACGGACAATCCCTCTTGATCGAAAAAGTTGTGAGAGACGGAGACGCTGGTGCCTCGACCTTTCAAATGGTCTTACAAGGTTCAGGAATCGCGGGTGACCATGGCTACCTACGTGAGCTTGAAGCACGCTCTCTTGACGGTCTTGATCGTAACCATTTTAGGGCGCGAAATTTGTTTTCTTTTGGAGACAAATTTATCGTAAATTTAAGTCGTGAGGTTACTAATGGCGAAGGCAATTTTGCCCTTCGCCCCTCAGTGCGAATGGAAGAAACAGGTTCCTTCGAATCTCAAGTCAGGCCTGTTATTAGACTTGGAGTTTATACTTCGGGACCTATTAACGGAGTATTGCGTGTTCAGTTCTTTCGACATGAAGACAGAAACTTTAATGTGCCCAGCATTTACCTTGGCGACTATGTCTTTAAAAATTGTCAGTAATGAAAAACCCGGTCCTCGTGACTTCCACTAGGACTTTTTTTGTAGGTACGAAGTGAGTTAATCATTTTTGAGTTAAAACTAACGAAGGAGGAAATATGGAAATGCTAAAACAAGTTAAAAACACATTAATTATTTTTATATTAATGGCAGCGGGAATGTCTGGTGGTACCCGGGCTAGTGAAACTCAGCGATACAAGCTACTATTCCGCTGTGAAGATGGCGCAGTCGTTTTTGATCGGGTAGATGGAGGTTCAAGTCCATACCAACTCGTGATACACGGTAGGAATCGAATCGCGCATTTTAATCGGAACGCCGGTACGGGTGGGCGCACGTACAGTAATGGTGAGACTTATGTCCTTCCGATTCTAAAACTTGAGCATGGCTCGAGCCGACCCACAGAATTCTTTAATCATAATTGGGTAGATCGATTCGGTGAGATGATCACTGTGAATACTCTCATAAACAACGAGGGTGGTACGCTAATATACAATTACCGATTTAATGGTTGCCGCTAATGATCGTTAATCAAATGATTTATTCAGTTCCAATCAAACTATCCAAACGGATTTGGTTGGAGCGCGGGACTCGAAATGATAGTTTTCATCTAATTTACGCGCCCGAATTGTTTCTCCAGGCGTACCATATCGCGATTTTCGGGAGGTGTTTTTCAATTCGCTAGCGAATGTTTGAGTCATCGGGATCATCAGAGCAAACAAATTCTCTTCCCTTTGCATTCTTTAATGCCAAGTAATTTGCCCGCTTATTAAAAAAGAGTTCGTATTCCGAAAGACTACCGAGAACATCGGTACCACCTTTTTTTGTGGCTATTAGTTCACCCGATGGTTTTTCTTTATCCGAACGGAAAATTTGAAAAGACATCTGAACTTCGAAAAATTGAAAAACGAGCCGCTAAATTTCGTAAGCATGGCTAAAGCCCAGCCTTGTCTGCCTTGTCCAAATCGGACAAGGTTTTTGCTCGCAAATATTTGAAGTTACAGAGAGAAGATTGGCGTCCCCACCGGGATTCGAACCCGGGTCCATACCGTGAAAGGGTATTGTCCTAGGCCTCTAGACGATAGGGACGCACAAGAAAATACAGTAGCAAAAATACTTAAATTTTGTAAAAAAATGGTGAGCCGGCTTGGACTCGAACCAAGGACCCCATCCTTAAAAGGGATGTGCTCTACCAACTGAGCTACCGGCCCCCAAAGATTTACAAAATTAACGACCGATTTTTAAAGGATTCCCGCATTATGTCAACCTTATTGCTGATGAGATTTCACTACTTACGAAAATAATGGTTTAGCCCAAAGTGTCTGCTCACGTCCCGGGCCGACTGAAATCATATCAATCGGTAAACCTGTCTCGGCATTAATAAAGTCCATATATCGGCGCGAGTTCATAGGTAAATCTTTAATGTCAGTTATCTTTTCGAGTTCATCCGTCCACCCCGAAAGCATTTTGATAACGGGCTTTACCTTCGAAAGCAGTGCATAACTTGTGGGCATTTCTCGAATAACTTCGCCATTTAGTTCATACGCCACACAAACGCCCACTTCATCCATGCCACTAAGTACATCTAATTTCATCATCGCCAAATGGGTGATCCCGTTAATTCGAATGGCGTAGCGTAACGCCACTAAATCCAACCACCCGCATCTTCTTTTGCGGCCTGTGGTGGCACCAAACTCATTGCCCTTATGTTGTAAAAGATCTCCCGTTTGATTAAATAATTCCGTCGGAAAGGGCCCCTCACCCACGCGTGTGGCGTACGCCTTTGTAATTCCTATTACTTTATCAATTTCACAGGGACCGACACCTGAACCAATGCAGGCCGAGCCAGCGATCGTTGACGAGCTTGTCACGAAGGGATAAGTGCCATGAAATAAATCAAGCAACGTCCCTTGCGCGCCCTCAAATAATACTTTCTTACCCGCTTTGAGCGCCTGATGAATCACGAGACTCGTGTCGGCCGTTCGGAAGGGCTTAAGTTCTTCACGTAATACTTTAATGTTTCTTATTATCTCGTCAATTTCTATGGGTTTTTCACCGTAAAATTTCTCAAGCAAAAAGTTTTTTTCTTGGAGTGTCGACTGCAACTTTTCTTTGAGCCTTTCGTCGTCAAAAATATCGCCAAAAAGAATCGCTTTTCGTCCCGCTCGCTCTTCATACGCCGGTCCAATCCCGCGCCCCGTGGTTCCAATTTTGTCGGCTCCCAAGGCTTTCTCGCGCGCCTGATCAAGTTGTCGGTGATAGGGCAGAATTACGCTAACGGCATCAGATACCATAAGCTGAGTCGAGTCTTTGAGATAGCCGGTCAATTTAAGCGCCCTTACTTCTTCGGCAAAACTATTTACGTCAAGCACAACGCCATTGGCAATAATGCACTTTGTTTTGGGATGGAGGATTCCGGAAGGCACCAAGTGTAAAACTGTTTTTTTGCCATCTACCACTATAGTGTGACCCGCATTGGCGCCCCCTTGATACCGAACCACAAAATCCGCTTGTGCCGAAAAAAAATCAATAACTTTACCTTTACCCTCGTCGCCCCACTGCGACCCCACTACAATTACTGCTGACATATGTCCCTCTCCGTTAATTCATGTTGAATCAATCCACCGTCTCGAAACGCCAGCACCTTATCAACTGCCGCGTGTGAACTGCGCTCAAAGGCCTCCGAGGTATTAGCTCCAATATGAGGAGTCAATATCACGTTAGGTTCTTCAAGTAGAGCTGATCCCTTTGGCAGCGGCTCTTTTTCAAAAACATCAAGTCCTAAATAGCTGATCTTTTTTTGCCTCAAGGCTTTCAAAATATCCTGCTCATTTAAAACCTTTCCACGCGAGGTATTAATAATCACAATGCCCCGATTAATACTTTCAAGGGTCGCCTGGTTAAGAAAATGTTTGGTTTTTTCGGTCAGAGGTACATGTAAGGTTAAAATATCGCACTCACGTAGAACCTCATCCCATCCGGCCCTTCGGCAATTGAGATTCGTAAAAACCTCGGGCTCCACAAAGGGATCAAACCCTATCAAATTCATATCAAAGGCGTGGGCTATTTTAGCCACCCGAGAGCCAACTCGGCCTAAGCCAATAATTCCTAATGTCTTTTTGTGGAGCTCAAAGCCCATGATGGACTCTCGTTGCCACACACCTTTTCTGACCTGCCCCTCAGCCTGGTTGAGCCTTCGGCTACAGGCCAAGATAAGCGCCCAAGTTAGTTCGGCAGCACTCTCTGTATTGGATTCGGGCGTATAAAATGTTTTTATTTTCTTTTGGGTAATTAATTTCAAATCGATATGGTCAAAGCCACTCGTCGTTGTCACAATCATTTTTAAGTTTTTAGCACGCTCTAGTAGTCTCTGGTCCACAAAAGTGCGACTGCGAATAATCATGACGTCAAAGGGAAGTAAATCTAAGTTGTTGATTTCGTCATGCTGAGACAATGTTTCAACACTAATGTCTTTTTCAGTTTTTAAGCGGGAACGTGCATTAATAGAAAATCGATCAGTTATTAATATTCTTAACATAACTGCTCTTTCGCCTTCGAGAGCGCCTGGTTCATTTGGGTTTCGGTAAATTCATCGGGCCGCAACTCCAAAAATGTTTCAAAGAGTTTTTCAAGACAATAAAGCATGTCAATATTTTCGATATAACCCATGTGTCCAATACGAAGAATCTTGCCAGCCAAATGTTCCTGGCCACCGGACAAAAATATATGATGGTTTTTTTCTAATTTCTGCATCACTAATTCACTCAACAGGCCATTCGGCATATTAAAAGCAGTAAGCGAGGGACTAGGCACTCGAGAGAAGAGCTTCAAGCCAAATTCCCGTAGGGCCAATTTGGTTGCATTGGCTTTTGACGCCACCGCCTTGAAATGCAGATCCAGACCTTTATTTAGTAGAACATCTAGGGCCACATCTAAGGCTCGAACAAGCGATACTGATGAGCTAAAATGATTCCGACCCTTATCATTATTTTTTTGTTCTTCTTTGAGGTCCCAGTAAAACTTAGGGAGTTTAGAAGCAGAAGCTTTTTGCTGAGCTTTTTCAGAAAGACTTATCATTGAAAGGCCAGCCGGTAACATCAGAGCTTTTTGTGATCCGGCTACTAAAACGTCAATGCCCCACTCATCCATTGGCAGCGGAAAGGCCCCCACACTCGAAATTCCATCAACCATAAGTAACGACTCAAAGTTTTGGCAGATTTTCCCGTACTCTTTTATTGGATGAAGAACGGCCGTGCTGCTTTCACATGCTTGGGTAAGAACAGCGGCATATTTTTTAGATTTCAATTTTTTCTCGAGGTCATTAGGAGAACCCACGTCACCCCAGGAGACATTTATGCGATCCACATTTAAACCAAAATTTTGCGCCATATCGGCCCAACGTTCGCCAAACTTTCCAGAAACAATTGAAAGGACATTTTCACCTGAGGATAAGGTATTGACTAAGGCTGACTCCATAGATCCACTGCCGGTGGATGCGTGTAAATACACATGATTTTTGGTCGCAAACAAAGTTTTTAGTTTTGACAGCACCGCTGATAAACAGGCTTTGAATTCCAAACTCAAATGATGGACCATGGGCCGACTCAGCGCCTTTAAAACGTCGGGATGGCATGACACCGGCCCGGGTGTTAATAAATGCGTGCGTTCTTTAACTATTTTTAGTTCATGCGAACTTAAGACAGACAAACTATCCTCCCCATCTGTCATAAAAAATATTGGTAGAAACTTCAACCAAGTAAGATGTAGATTTCCTTGATTATGTGAAGCGGCATCGCTATTTTGAATCGGTGGTAAAAACCTTAAGGTTAATATTAATAACTGCCCCTTTTCTAAGCTCATGCGCTTATCATTTGGCATCCTCCAAACGCCAAATTCCTGGTGGCTACGACCGAATTCATGTTTCTATATTTGACAACGTAACCAGTGAGCCAGGGATAGAAGTCTCTTTTACCAATGCCATGGTCAAAGAAGTGCAACGCTCAAAAATTGCAAAAGTAACCCCTAAAAATGATTCCCAGATTACTTTAGAAGGTACTATTCGATCACTCAAATTTGAGCGCAGCCAGATGGCTTCAAAAAGCGCCATTCAGACTTTACCCGACAGAACGGTATTAACTACAGAGTATCGAATATTAATCGAGACTGTTGTCAGCGCGCGCCGCAATCTCGACCAAAAGGTTTTGTGGACGGGATCCATTCGTGGAGAAAAATCCTACAGCGCCCCCAAGGTAGGATCGGCCGGAATAAACTCAGTCGATCCCATTTACAACCACTCGGCTCGACACCAAACCATCGCTCTTATGGCAAACGACATGATGTCTGAGGCCATCGACCGTATGACGGAGAATTTTTAAAGTGGCTGCTAGCTCAACGAATGATTTTTACCAGCGCCTTGAAAAGGAAGCCCGCGGTGGCACTTTTTGGCTTTTCGGTGCGGAGTTGTATTTAATCCAAGATGGCATTGAAAGAATCTGCCAAAAGCTATTTGGCACGCCTCATCCCACTTTAAGTGAAAACCTCAACTACGAAATTTACTATGGAAGCGAGTGTGACTCGGACCATGTGAGAGAAGCCATTACCTCACTACCTTTTTTTTCAGACTTTAAACTTGTCGTGGTAAAAGAATGCGAACGGTTTCGCGATAAGGATTTTGAAATATTGAGCGAGGCTATTGCGCATAAAGACCCTTCGGTGACACTCGTTCTCATCTCAGACCAAGTTGATAAGCGCACTAAATCCTATAAAAAAATTGAAAAACTCTGTCAGGCTGTCGAGTTTCGCCCTCCCTACGAACGAGATTTACCGCAATGGGTACAGTATTTGGCCCAACAACAGAAACTACAGATCGGTTCCCGCGAGGCTTTGCTACTCCTGTCAACGGTGGGCTCTGATCTGATGATGATCAATAACGAGGTCAAAAAAATTAGCTTAGGATTGGGTGGTCGTACACAACTTGAAGAAGCAGATATTTTAAAGTTTTCCTTTCGTGGAAAAGATGAAAATGTTTTTGCATTGAGCGATCATTTGGCGACTCGCTCAACCACTCAAGCTCTCGCTTTGTTAAAAAAGCTTTTAGAACAGGGGCTAAACTCTGTCGCTATTATTAGTCTGATTGCCCGCCATTTCAGAATTTTATTAACAATTACTGAGGGAAAGCGTCTTGGCTTAGAACACAAAGCGCTCATGGAGCGACTGGCACTACCCCCTTTCTTTTTTAAAAAATATTGGGAGCAAAGTCAAAAATGGGATCAGTCCTCATTGGCCGGAATACTGTTGCAGCTAGCGAACACAGATAAAAGTCTTAAATCCTCTCCTCTCTCACCGTCTTTAGTCCTTGAACATTTCATATTATCATTGTCTCACGTTAAGTCGTAATCACGCCGATAGAGCAACATGAGAACTTACCGTGACTAATCCAGACGTTAAGCGTTTACCGCGAAGGTTGTATCAAAGACCCGTGGGAATTCTTTCAGAGTCGGGCTATTGTGTTAACGACATCGTGGAGATTAGCGAAGGTGGCATAATGGCTAGGTCATCCGCACAGCAATATCCCGTTGACTCATCCGTATTGTTAAATTTTTATTTGCCCGAAGGTGGAATGATTATCATTCGAGCCGAAGCTCGGTGGACTAAAAACGTCTTCGATCTGCCGGGAACTTTTATCGGCTTTCAATTTAATAAGGTTACCTTTCAACATCGACGTCTCATCAGAGCGTATGTTGCCGAAAAGCGCCCCGATGAACTTGATTTTGAAAAATACAAAATGTCGGCTCCTGATCAACCCATTTTAGAAACTAAACTGGATAGCCGTGCCACACGCCGAGAAGCAGTGCGAAAGTGAATAACGCCACTTTTGCTAGCTTTCATGGCTTTGGACATAAAAGCTTTAAGTACTTCTTTTGCTTCATCAACTTTTTTATCTCCAACAGCCGAACGAACCTTTCTCTCTACTGTTCTTAAGGCGCTCTCGATTCCGGTATTACGCTTGTTACGACGTACTGACTGTCTTGCTCTTTTTTCTGCTGACTTATGAGTTGCCATTTGAAATCCTCCCAATTAGGCTCTAAAGACCAAGTCAAATACCATAGTTGGAGTGGTCACGCAACATGAGAAACAGCGATTCTCCCAACATTGTAAAAAGCGCCTTTTTTATGGCTATCGGTACTCTGGCCAGCCGAGTGTTGGGTCTTGTTCGTGATTTAGCATTTGCTGCCTACTTTCCTAAAATTATTACCGATGCCTGGGTGGTCGGCTTTAGACTTCCCAACCTTTTTCGTCGAATTTTGGGTGAGGGCTCGATGTCCTCAAGCTTTATTCCGGTTTTTGTAGGTCTCCAAAGCGATGGATCTCCTCACTCGGAAAAAAAATCCCAAGAACTCGTCTCTAGTGTCGCCACATTTTTGCTTTTAGTCGTAACGGTTTTAACGGGTGTTTGCATTTATTGGATGGACCCTATTGTTGGATTTTTGGTAAGTGGCCCTGGGTACTCTTCGATTGAAGGTAAAATAGAGCTGACTGTGGTCATGGCCCGAATCATGTTTCCATTTATTGCACTCATGAGTTTCTACGCGCTTTTCATGGCTATTCTTAATAGCTTTAAGAAATTCACACTGGCGGCCTTTGCCCCGTGTCTGCTGAATATCGCTCTCATTATTGGCGCTATCTCTCCCTGGGGAGATCTTAATACTAAGGCCTACGTACAATCATGGGCCGTATTGGTCGGCGGCTTGCTACAGATGGGAATTCTTATTCCATCGATCAAAAAATATGGGCTACTCCCAAAACTAAATTTTAATTTTTCTTCGCAAGAGATGCGAGATGTATTTAGAGGAATGGTGCCCTCAATGCTTGGCATGAGTATCGTGCCGCTCACGGGCCTCGTAAGCACTTATTATGCGAGCTTTTTGGCGCAAGGCACACATTCGTATTTTTACTATGCTGACCGTGTGATGGAGCTTCCGCTCTCTTTGTTTGCGGTCAGTCTTGGTACGGCGCTATTGCCAACTCTGACTCAGCTCTGGTCCAGTGGTCATAAAGATAAAATGTTAGAACTTTCAAGCTATCATCTCAAACTTATATTTTTCGTGAGCATTCCCAGCTCCGTCGGAGTCTATTTTTTAGCTCAGCCCATCACGCAAGTACTGTTTGAGCGTGGACAATTTAAATCAGCTGATACCGAAGTCTTGGCGGCCGTCTTGCGTGCAAGCGCCTTTTTAGTGTTGGCCGCCAGTGGAGTTAGAATTCTCGCACCGTGCTTTTATGCAGTTAAAAACACGTGGCTGCCAGCACTTAGTTCGCTACTCGCCCTTTGTGTTCATGTATTTCTTGCACCGCTCTTCATGAAGGAATATGGCATTGTTGGACTTGCCCTTTCGTCTGTCTCCGCTGCCTTTGCAAATTTCCTAATGCTCTATTTGGCCCATTTATTTATGATTGGCTCACTAAAATCTCGAGAGCTCTTAGCATCAGTTTTAAAATATTCTGTGTGCGCCGCCGGAATGGCCTATGCCATTTCGATTTGCCTGCCGTTTTATAACCAATATGGCCTTTTTTTACTGTCTCGAATAGTTTTGTTGAGTGCCATTATTGCATTGGCTTCAGTCGTTTATTTTATGCTGGCCAATTTATTTAAAATTCAAGAGGCTAAAGTCGTTTACAGCCTGGTTTTTCAAAAACTTAAAAGGCGCCTCGGTCGGTGAGCCCCTGACATACGTCAGTGGCAAAAGAGACCTACTCCAAAATGAATACAGCTCAATGCTGCTCGCCACAAAAAAAAGAACGAGAGCAAAGGCAAAAAACCAACGCCCCCCCAAACTTAGCTGTCAGGCTACTCGGTGACCCCTCAACGACCACTCTCAAACAAGTACTATTATAGGTTCACTTGTTTTAGATAGGGCGATTAAGGTCCATGGCCATGACACCATTAACTCCTAAAGAAATTCGGTTGGCATACGCGCACTGGTCACGAGATTACCTACATGAGAAGGCCGACCAGCAAATTGAGGCCTTTCTTGATGAAAAAATCCAGTGTGATACTTTGCCATTAGGTTGGCTCGAAAAGGCACGCAAGGCCTTGTTTTTATCTACGGGAAGAATGGCTAATAGACTGGAAATTTCTAGAGCTGCCTACAGGAAGTTTGAAAAAAATGAGGAGCTGGGCACGATATCGCTAAATTCACTCAAGAGATGCGTTGAGGCTATGAACTGCGAACTAGTTTATGCCATTAGGCCTAGGGAGCGAGTGCCATTTTCACAGGTTATTTGGGAAAAAATTTTGAAAGGCTCAGCAAAGCAAATAGAGATACGAAAAAGCACTGAGCTCAGGAAAAGTTTTACTCTAGCCGCTATCGCCAGAGATAATATATTCAATGCAAAGTTCCGTAAACAACAGCAGTGGTCACAATCCTAAGGAAAAATTTATCTGCGTTTAACCTGTTGCCAATATTTTTCTAGCTCTGTGGTAGAATAATTGGTTAGCTTTTTGCCGTTTTTTTCTGCCATTTTTTTCATTTTGAAAAAGCGTTTCTCAAATTTGCGATTGGCATCTCTCAAAATTTGCTCGGGCTCTGATTTAAGATGTCGAGCTAGTTGGGCCAGAGAAAACAATAAATCTCCCAACTCCTCTTTGACATGGGACAATTTCATTTTTGATTTTTTTTGATTTTTTTTATGTTTTCGCTTTAGGCCCAGCGCCTCTTTAAGTTCTATAAATTCTTCTTCCACTTTTTCAAAAACATGGAGCGCATTGTTCCAATCAAAATTGAGTTTATTGGTTTTGTCGCCCATTTTTCCTGATCGTTGCAAGGCTGGTAAATGCACCGGAATAGAAAATCTATCTCTGTACCTAGCGCTTTTTTCTTGCGATTTAATTTCTTCCCAATTTTTAAGAACTTCCGTGGAGTCCTTAACTTTGACTTCGGCAAATACATGAGGATGGCGACGTACGAGCTTAGAGCAAATGCCCTCAATCACATCACTAATACTGAATTTATTTTCTTGTTGCGCAATGTGAGCATGTAAAATTACTTGCAATAGGACATCGCCTAATTCTTCTTTAATCTTTTCGGGATCCCCTTCTTCAATGGCCTCGGCAAGCTCATAGGCCTCCTCTAAAGCATAAGGGGCCAGCGTCTCTGGCGTTTGTTCTTTGTCCCAGGGACAGCCCTCAGGACCACGTAACGCCTTTACCACATTTAATAGCGCGTCAAACTCACGCAAATTCTTTGGGGGTTTTTCCATCTGATGGTCCAGTCGTAACCAAAATGCAATGCATTATCAAAGGATTTCTACCTTCTTCCAGAAAAGGACCTAAATATTTTAGATTCTTTGGGATTTAGCGATTAAATGTCGATATCTAATGGGGTATAAGAAAAACAACAGATGAATAATCCGATCAAGCCCAAAAAAAAACAGCCACCAACACGTACCAATTGGGTCGATCCTTCGCAAAAGTTTTTGGAGTGGGTTGATTCTTTTAATTTTGAAAAAACCTATTTTGGTAAAATTGGCAATTTTTTAGAACAGCGCTTAAATATTCGCAAAATTTCACTCATTTTTATTGGCTGCCTAATTCTCTCCTATACTGTCTTTTTTTCTTTTAACACAATTTATTCTGGTCGAGTAGGAGAGATTGCTCGCCGTGATATCAAGTCACCAATTAGCGTTGAAGTGGTCGATGACATCGCCACTGAAAGCAAACGCCTAGCCTCAGAACAATCTGTCCCCCCCGTTTTTGACTATGATTTGGATGTGTTTAGCCTCATTTCAAATAACGTTTACAATGCCTTTCAGGCCATGCGTACTCACGCGGAGCAGGTAAAAGCCGCTAAAAAAAGTAGCGAGTTTGTTGCTGAAATGCTGAAGCTTAAACCTGAGTTTGAAAAAATATTGGAACTTGAAATACCCAACAGAGAATTTGAATGGCTAGCTTCGAATCGATTTAATTTGGATTTAGAAGACCTCATAGTTCGCATCATAGAAAAGTGGTGTGAGTATCGAATTATGGATTCCCCACAAAAAATACTTCGGCCTGAACAGGATAAAATAGTCATAAAGCTCGTAAAAAAAGGTCTCAAAGAAAATGACGAATACCCCACAAGCATGGATACCATATTTGATCTCACATCTCGTGAGCGCTTTAGCATTGAGGGAATTTCTGGGATTTACCGCTACCCTTCGCACGAACACACTTTAATAAAGCAGTTTTCCTACTCCCTACTCCGTCCTAACTTGACGCTCAATAAACAAGAAACCAGCGAACGCAGAGTCAAAGCACGTGATGCTGTTTCGCCATTCATGATTTCGATTAAAAAAAATCAGGTTCTAGTGGCGGAGGGCTCAATCATTGAACCCATGCAAATTGCAATAATCGAGAAAATAAATAACTATAACTCAGAACAACGAAAAGATTTTGTCGCTTTAAATTTGGCCCTGCTCTTAACTACCCTTATCCTCGCTAGTCTCTCCTATACGAGGCGTTTTACTGTCAATAAGGTTCGCATTCAGCCGAAAGAAGTGGTCGCAATTTCTATTGTCACAATTCTAATGGTAACCATTTGTAAGTTATTCTGGTTCATGACAGATGGTTCAACGAACGCTCTCTTGGGGATTGACATCCCGAACGCCGCCTTTATGTATTTGGCACCCATTGCTGCAGGACCCATGCTAATAAGTTTACTCGTGACCTATGGTGAAATTCTTTGGCTATTCACTCTCTTCCTTTCGGTCGCCTTGAGCTATCTCGTAGACAGCTCTTTTCAATTTTTGATTTATAGTCTCATCACAGGAATAGTGGCAGCACGAGGTACTTTTAAATGTAGTCAAAGGAACGATATCTACTGGGCCGGATTACGCACGGGAATTGTCGGGGCTCTCATTGCGGCCTTTTTGACCTATGCCACTAGCGTGACTGAAACAAAATCCGTCACGGACGTTCAGTGGATAGTGCTTGGGGGATTTTTATCAGGAATATTTTCTGCCATGATAAGCATGATGCTTATCCCGTTGCTTGAAACTGCGCTGGGTTTTACCACGGATGTAAAGCTAATGGAGCTTAGTAATCTCAATCATCCACTTCTTAAAGAAATGGTCGTTAAAGCCCCAGGTACCTATCATCATTCACTCGTCGTCGGTAGTATGGTCGAGGCAGCAAGTGAAAAAATTGGCGCCAACCCCCTACTCGCGAAAGTAATGGCCTACTATCATGATATTGGCAAGATTGCTCATTCTAGTTATTTTATTGAAAATCAAAGAGTGGGTGTGAATCCCCATGATCACATTTCGCCTTTTATGAGTAAAACTGTACTCATCTCGCACGTGAAAGATGGTGTGGAACTTGGCATCCAGTATCGCCTGGGCGCCCCGATTATCGACGGCATATTGCAACATCACGGAAATACCTTGATCGCTTATTTTTATAATAAAGCAATCGAATCGCTGGATGAAGATCAAGAAGAAATCCCCGAAGCTGAATTTCGTTACCCTGGTCCCAAACCTCAATTTAAAGAAGCCGCTCTTATCATGTTAGCTGAC
>ENA-ORBV01004042-ORBV01004042.1-microbial-mat-metagenome-genome-assembly--contig:-NODE-4042-length-28652-cov-3.543377_pt1 | contig 28652 bp, 42 predicted proteins | sample MGYA00237777_ERZ505514 | MGnify/ENA primary metagenome ERZ505514 (study PRJEB26160, sample SAMN06269048) | microbial mat metagenome | isolation source: Oligotrophic lake microbial mat | place...
TCGTTGTTCTGTCCTAACATATGCTGCTGCTGCTGCTGAACGCCAGGCGCCGCGTGGCGGTCCAGGAGGGGGTGGTGGTGGTGGCGGCAATGATGGCGGCACCGCAGTGGTGCGGGTGCCAAACGGGCTGGTGGGGTCCATCATTGGCAAAGGAGGTGAGACCATTCGCTTCATTCAGCAGAAGACAGGCGCTCGAGTTCAAGTCTCTAAGGACGTGTCCGGCACGGAGCGTGACGTTACCCTGACGGGACACCCTTCACAGGTCGAAGCAGCACGACAGGAAGTTATGGCGATCGTGCGAGAGGTAACGTTTCCTCAACATCAAATGGTGGTATTCATCGCTCACACTCGTGTTTGTACATGCGATTATCCAGAAGGGCGGTTCGATTGGCGGATCTGGCGGCTCCAGTGGAGGTGGTTACGCGCCCGCAGCGCAGCAGCAGTATGGTGGATACGGTGGGTATCCCCCTGCTGTGGATCCATACACCGCCTATATGCAAGCCTACGCAGCGTACGGTTATGGTGCGTACCCTGGCTATGGTGCTGCTGGGCAGCAAGGGGGTGCGGCGCCATCTGGTCAAGGCAGCAGCTCAGGCGAGAGCAAAGAGCAGTCGCAGGGTCAAGGTCAAGCAGGGTACCCTGGTGGCTATGATTACTCAGCTTACTATCAACAGTATGGCTACGGAGCTGGTGCTGCAGCCGGTGCCGGCGCGGGCTATGCTGATCCCAATGCGTATTACGCCGCGTCAGCAGCTGGCTCTGGGGCTCCGTCCAACGGTGGTGACAGCTCCAAGCCAGCGCCACCTGGTGCCCAATAGCACCCATACCTTCGTGATGGTGTGAGCAATCTTGCATCTTGCGAGCGAGTTATCATATTTATAAACACAGTATTACTGAAACGGTGTATTTCCCTCGCATGTTTTGACAGCGATCGTCTAAGTGTCAGCTGTGTTGACTCTGCGCACAACCCAATGGCGCTGGCTTGGAACACAGGCAATTGTGTTTGCTGATATACCAGGCAGTAATGAAAGGGAAACTACGGAATGTTATTCAAATCAAATAGTGGGTTAAAACGTAAACGCAAAGCAAGCAGTATGGAGAAACGAAAGCCGCGGGAAGCGGTTTGAAGGCACACTAAGTTCTAGTTCAGCCTCCGGTGAAGCGGTCAGATGCAAATCGAAGGGTTCGCAATCGCGAACTGCAGTTGGGCTTGGCGAGGCCATTTATGCGGTCTTGCCAGCACCAACGAAGAAGAGCGGGGCGGCGATGAGCTCAATGCACCAGCCCACGACGAGCAGGGCGAAGGAGTAGCCGTACTCGAGGCTGCCTTGAGGCTCGAACTTGTCTGTAATCACCGGGAATGTACGAGCGTCAGCAATCCAATTTGAGACAGCGAATAACCGCAAACAGTTTACCAGCGTAGATGGCCATCGCGATGAGGCCGCAGATGCCTACATTGGGGAACAGATACACGTGTGAGCTCACGATGAACAGCGTGATCACTGACAGCTACGCGGGGACTCACCAGAAACACCGGCCAGGGCAGCAGTGGGCACCTTGAGGCTGGCAGTCTGCTTGAAGGCGAACACGATGGCCAGCAGCAGGGTGACAGCGGCGAATAGCATGGCCAGGAAGGTGAAGGCGCGAACTGCGTTGAGCGCGTCACACTCCTGCAGGTACAAGACATGCCAGCAGCAGTGAACAACGTGAGTGAGAATGAAACGCTTAGTTCAACCGCACTGCCAGCATCATGTCAACATGTCACAATGCGACGCGTCCTCGTGAGCAGTTGGTCACGGTTAGAACCAAATTCACAGTGACGGGATAACGCTCTTCACGCACTCAACAGTGTGCTCATCAGTGCAGCAATGTACTTACGGTGGTGATCTTGGCGCCATTGATCTTGCACTCGGAGTCGATGTCGTTGCAGCCAGAGGTACCATCAGCGCATTGCTGCCACAAGCCCTGGTGAGCGCTGCCGAGCTTGATCCAATAGGAAGCTCCCAAAGCGATGAGGAAGAACAGCAGAGCTGCAGCCATCAGCAGCTTGGCAATGCCGGTAAACAGGTTGACTTGCATGATTGTCGAGAGAAAGGAAGGACAGAAGAGTGCGGGATAAATGAGGTCTGGTTTTGCGACTTCAAAAAAGTTTATAATACACGCACGCACCTCGCTAAAAGATCACTGATGATTTCTGTGTGACGGTGGCCTTGGCTAATCTCGATCAAGCATGGCACCAATCTGGAGACGATTAGCTGTCGCACCTGCCGCTCATCAAACGACACTTTGTCGCTGAGTAGTGTTGATTGCCGATAGACCTTCAGACTCCTCGCCATCCGAGTGTGTTGACTAACCCTACGTCTCGCTATGGCCGAAGTTGCGAAGTCTGCGCCTGCCCCTGATGCAGTGCCCACAGACGAGAAGAAGCCAGACTTGCCTCCTCTCCACCTGGATGGTAAGTCAGGGCTGTCACACTGTGTGTGCTCTTGGGAGCAAGTATCCATGGCGTGTGTACCGTGTTGAGTCAAGTGTTCCCCGTACTGATTGTTGCCGCTGTCATGGTTTGACGTTCGTCTTGCGGTCTGTTGCGCACATCGTCAGTGTTCGAGACGATCAAGCTGGCTCAGATGCATCACGGCTTACGTCACGAGGACTACCAAGAGTATCGGTACTGTACTGAACAGAGTGCTGCTCCCGCTTGGTGTGGTGTTAGACACATACCATACCGTGTGTGCCCTGGGGGATGCGATGCACAACAATACCTCGTGTGTGTACACCACCTTACGCACATGTTTATGGTCGACAGGAAATACTGCGCACGCCGGATCCGTCGCATCCGAGAGGGCCTTGTGGTCAAGTCTAGCAGCAAGAAGGACCGCAAGAAGCTGCACGTGCCTGAACCCAAGCTGATGGTGGATTCACGGTATGCGATTGGTCATGCCAGCATGTGCGGAGTGAATATTGCAGGCGATGCGATTAATCTAGTCTGCGGTATTGTCTGAACACCGCCCTGTCTGACGGCATCTGCATCTCGTTTGTGTGGGGCAGATATATGGACATCTACCTAATGTGCGCAGAGCGTGCGTGGAGTCTAGCCATGCAACTCAAGAACGAAGCAGAGAATAAGCTGGGAGACGAGGCGCGGAACCGCATTCACCTTAACAAGAGATTAGCCAAGGTGACCGTCCTGCTCTTGTGCTGCTGCGTTTTGCTTACTGTTCACCGTATCCGCATCGATAGAGCATCTCAACATAACGCTTTACTTCAGTGGTGATACCTTCCGTATCGCGCCGTCCTTCACTGACTCTTCCTTACGCATGTACTCGTGCACACCACAGGCCGCCAAGTTCAGTGCAGAGCTGGTTCGAGTAGCCGCTGAGCGTGGCGACTCGCGCACCCAGCTGGAGGCCCGGGCGTACAGTGCCTGGATGTATGGCAACCTGTACCTGCAGAAGGAGGGCTGGGCGGATGCGCTCAAGCGATACACGCAGGCCAGGTCAGTCCTACTGTGCACGTCACGCCTGCTGTGTGTGGGGAGGGGGGTCTGCATGTGTTGAATGCTGGAGTAGAGTACCCACTGCTTGCTGGGTGCACTCATCACTGCTTGGGTGTGCGCTCACGTGTGTGTATCATGCATGTGCCTCAGGACTGTGTTGGTGCAGCTGGCTAAGCTGGGCACGCCTGAGTATCATCACATCTGCGATGGTATGGTACACCGTGTTGTACACGCATACCTTACTACTGTCCTTGTCGAGCCTGTGTCCATGTGTCGGTACCTGACAACGCCTCCTATGGTATCGATGGCTGGTGTGATCACACGGCAGAGCGGGTAGCGCAAGTGGATCAACGCATCACCTACTGCAGCTATATGGTCAAGAAGCAAGACAAGACTGCGGGGTATATGAGCGCTCGCTATCATTAAGCATCCTGGCTGCTTTGCTGTGCTGCTGCAGTGCTGATTGCAATAGCTAGTAGTTATCTGTCCAATATTCTGAATCTACGCCTGCTATGCCCTGCCTTGTGCTTGCTAATCCTCTTGCTAATGTAATGCTAATGCCGCGCAGCGCCGCTCTGGTATCCGCGGCCTCCGCCGAGGCTGATGAGTTCCTGTCAGCCATGATGCACAAGGTGCACGAGGAGGAGCTCAAGGGGCACCAGGACACGCTGGCCACCGTCATATGGCAGGTCAGTGCACCAGCTACTGATTAACCTAATGACAATATAGCAGAGAAGGGGGGTTGGCCCGACCTGGCGTGGTTGATCGTCACGTGCGCGGTGTGATCAGCTGCTGTCCGTGTCTGATCTCGTGTTGGACCCATGCTTGCATGCGTGTATAGAACACTAAGATCCCTGTTAAGGAGGGCAAGATCCGCATTAACCTAATGTCAGCGCTGGAGATGGCTGGGCAGCTGGAGCAGCAGCCTGGTAAGCACTTCACTTATCATGGTCTCCATGCGATGCTGTTATCTATGCCTGCTTGCATGCTCATTGTGTTCGCTCATACACTAGTGGAGCCCTGCTACTCGTACCAGCTGTTTGAGTGCAGTACCCTGATGTTCACCTCTTGATATCATGATGTGCGTGCAGCTGAGACGAAGACCGCAGACGAGGAGCTGGATCGTCGACTGGAGCTGTTCACCCGCGTGTTCGGGGCCTTCGACAACGCGTTGCAGTGCGTGTTTGATGGTCATGCTCATCATACCTACACCATATGACTGACTCCGCTCCACTATCTGTGTCATCGCAGGCAAGTTCGAGATGAGGCCAAGGCAAACAGCGCGCGTATTGTGGTGCAGCAGCTCAACCTGCTTCGTGATTATATCACCTATCGGTAAGGATTGTCTGCCTCATTACTGCCCTTCCTCCGCGCAGCATATCTGCACCCACACTCCTCGTTCAATCAATAGTATGGTCTCTCATCGTCCTCACTCTCACTCTATCTGCATGTCTATGCTCCATCAGCAAGCTGCACTACGCCAACCAGCGCAACCTGCTGATCCTGGACGATCTGGTGGCTACCTTCCACAACCAGGAGGCCGGAGCCGGCATCGTGGCGAACACTGCTGGAGCTGCGAGTATGTGATCGAGCGTGCGCGTATGCGTTGATTGTGAGGGTGGTCACTGCGCATCAACGTGTAATGGCGTCACATCGGGTTATGTCCCCATCTCCCCTGTGCGACGCTGACGCACGCTTGTTGATCTCACTGCAGAGACCACAGACAGCAAGAAGCGAGTGCGTGCAGCAGAGGTCAAAAATCTGTACGAGAAAGTGATGCAGGTACATGCGCCATGTCCCGCTGATGCACATCGACCTCACCGACGAGCTGTGCGGCTGCTATTTCTCTTGTGTGCGGCTTCTTGTAAAGCATAAAGCTGATCATCAGTTGGTATTGTCCGTTGGTTGCTACAACAGAACTTGACCGAAATGATCAATGTGGTTCAAACCAGCGACTCCGCGTCCACCCTGCCTCCGCTGCCCAAGGGGACTGCTGCTCCCGCTGCTGCTGCAGCTGCTACCAGCTCAGGTATGAGCCCGTACCTATCTGCGTGCTGACTGACATTGAAGGAGTCGCTAACCCGTCTGTGTGCCTCATGCTTTGCACCCTCCAGTGGGGACAATGACCATCGTGCCCGACACCAAGCTGCTGCAGGACCTGGCTGCCCAGCTGTCAGCCTACACGGCCCTCAGAGCCTTCTTCTTGGCTGAGAGCTATCGTACAGCCTCCAAGTGGGCTGAGGCGTACCGGCTCTTCGATCGAGCGGCAGGGTGCGTGCGTGATAGTGATCGATGTTTCAATAATGGGAATAATGCTTCATTATTGTATGTGCACGTGCACTAACGATCGCGCTGCTGATGTGCTCCCCTTGGTACCCTGACCACAGCCTGGCCAAGACTGCGGCTGAGGATCTGAAGAAGCGGGAGCCAGTTGATCAGGTAATACCAGCCTCTGCTTGTTGAGACCAATGCTGGCTGCACCTAGCTCACGAGTGTGTGGCATCCGTCTGCAGGCACTGCTGAAGCGCGTGCTGGATGTAGCCAAGCGAGCCGTCACGCAGCAGCACGTGGTGCACGCTTCAGGTACGCTTGTGATCATTGTTGTTATCTGCCCCCTGAACTCGCTGCGGGCGCCCTCGCATCTATGCAATCATTCACTGAATGCACTGCCTGTGCCTACACCCCACACAGCTGTTTTGCAAGGTGACGGGCAGGCTCCTGCTGCCGGCGCTGCCGATGAGAAGACAGCCAAGGATCCGGAAGCCCTTCCCGCGCTGTTAGACCGACTGCAGCAATTTGAGGTGAGTACTGCTGGAATGCTAGTATGCAGTGTGTGTACTTGCGGTGGCGGTATGACAGCTCTGATCGCGCTGGTGTCTGTGGTCGGTACCTGCAGGCCGGTGATCCATCTGTGCAACATCGACTGGTTGACTTCCCTCCTAAGCTTAGTGCAGGTAATAATGCATGTCCTGCACGTCAGCTCGTCATCCATTGGATGCGGGCTCGAGCTCTGGTCCTGCTGCTCCGGGTGAATGCATTGTGATTCACTCTCGTGTCATGTCATGTGATGTCATGTGATGTCATGTGATGCGCACAGTACCCGCCAAGCCCATGCTGTTCGACTTGGCGTTCAACCACATTGAGTTCCCGGACCTGGACGCCCGCATTGCAGCGGCTGTGGCAGCTGAGAAGGATAAGCCTGCAGCTGCAGTGTCTGCATCAGCTGCCCCCGCGGGTGGCAAGCAGGGGCCTAAGGCTGCAGAGGAGAAGAAAGCTGCGTCAAAACAACAGCAACAACAACAACAGCCAAAGCAGCAGCAGCAACAACAACAACAACCAAAGCAGCAGCAGCAACAACAACCGCCTAAGCAGCAGCAGCCCCAGCAACCCAAAGCACAGGCTCAAACTGGCAAGTCCCCTCAACCCCAACAGCAGCAGCAACAGCAACAGCCAGCTGGTCAGGCCCCCAAGGCAGCAGCAGCGGCTGCAGCTGCAGACAAGAAGGACCAGGCCAAGCCCAAGGGCGGCAAGGATGAGCAGCCGGCAGACCAGCAGCAGCAGCAAGGTGGAGGCTGGTTTGGCTTCTTGCGCCGCTCATAAGCTGTGGAGCCCGTGTGTGGCTACTGATGTCACATCTCTGGACTACTGGATGCAGTCCGCGTATTTATCACTGTGATCAATGCGAGCTCTTCTTCACAGTAAACCGCTATTCATATTACTCAAGACACTCTAATCAACAACAGGCAGAGTACATGTCGCGCACCAGAGTACGCGCTGTAGAACTCGAACCAAACCCCTCTGCAACTGTCACGCAATCAGTCATTGCGGCAGTCACTGTGTCGACTTGCACCAGCGATTGCGATATCTTGCCTCGTGCCTGGATTGCAGATGCAGCTGGTCGCACGATCCGGTGCTGTGCTCGTAGTGTCATGCGCAGACTTATGCCCAGTCCATGGTGTGCGCGTGCGAATGTTCGCAATATGCGCTCAGCAGCATATGTTAGAGAGGGAAGGCTGCTTTAGGCTGCACTAACCTAGTGCATGCACTGATTCTCCATTCCCCAACCACAGCGAGCACGCGAGGCGGTGGGGCCTCCACCTGCACTTCAGCTGCTAGCTGAGGGTCTGATGCAAGGTGGCGAGGAGGTCATGTCACACTCAGAGCTCCTCAATAGGGCCATACCCTGTTGATACAGCACCATACTGTCCATACGATCGCTCATCCCGCTGCTGCTGCTCCTGCTGCTGAGCCTGATCAGTGTCCTCGTCCTCACGCAGCCCTTGCAGTCGTCGCTTACGCACGGTCCGTACAGCCAATACAGTAGCCGTAATGGCGCCACCCACCACTGCGATGATGACTAACGCCAGTCTCCAACCAGTGAGCGAGCTGCCCGGCCCTGGAGGTGGTGGAGGCGGGGTGGGCGCGAAGCCGAAGCTCCAATGGAGCTGGAACGGCAACTGCACGGTCGAGTTCCAGGACGCCTGCGCATCTGAGATCAGCGTTACGCCGATACCAGGGGGCAGTTGGCCTAGTGAACGTGTGTACTCTACGTCCATCGAGAACACTGAGCAATTGCGATCAGGCAGCGGCGGTTCAGGCTCGTAAGGTCGGTTCGCGTAGCCGACGAGGCGCAACGAGAAGTATTGCGCGGCCTCTCCAGGTACCACCGCTGTGTCATTGGACTGGAAGGACAGGTTCTGCGGTACAGGCGTGGTGCTGCAGGTCCAGTATATGGTCGCGTTGCCTTGATCAGCTACGAACTGGCAGGGATTTGCGTTGCAGTTCACAAAGAAGGTAGCTGGCTGGCTGATGAGTTGGCAACCAACCAGCGGGCAAGGTGGTTCTGCAGCTGCAGATCTGAGATACAAGATAATGCAACATAGCAGGTGCGTGATGACAGCCCGGTTTGTCATGTGACTGGTCTTCTTTCGTGCCATGGACCCGTTGGAATGTGAAGACTCGATTCAAGATGCAATGCATGCAGCATGCAGCCATGGCCGGACCTCGTGCCGGTCACGCGGCTGCGATCAGTGACTATTCGAACACACCAGCAGCGATACGATTGTGAATAAGGGGTTGCAGTGTGTATTGTAGCCAAGCTACAGCGTGGGACGCACACATCAGAACGTGACAGTAGCCAGCATGATGCCCAGGCATTGCGAGATGTTGGAGGTCATTAGCGTCTCCACGTTGTCCTCCAGGTGCTTCTTGGGATCGAGCTTACCAACCTATGAGCAACAGCATCATAGGCGTTCACAAGCAGTGCACACAGGGTGAATCAGCGCACAGACCCAGACCGCACTAGCAACAGCAACACACGCAAACGCGCTCAAGACAAGTCTGCTATCAAGCCACGCGTGGTCACCTACCGCCAACAGCGCGATCTCGTCCTGCGACTTTCCTTCCTCTTCCTCCAGTCGCTTGTTGTATTGTTTGGCCAGATCCAACAGTTCCTAAATCGCAAGCGCGAGCCCGCTCAGGTCACAGTGTCAACAGAACAACAAGCTGGTAAGCTCACGTACCAGAACGGTCTTTTCGTTCTGCTGTGCGTGCTCCTCTGCGTCCTTGACGTGCAGGCCGTGTGTCCACCTGCGCGCAGCATTCGAACATAAGCATATCCAATTGGTACATCCGATTGATAAGAACCAAAGCAATCGATGAGCCGTACGTTTTCTTGTGAATGTTGAGCAACATTTTCTGTTCCAGCTCGTCTTTGCGATAGCTGATGTTGATAGAATAATAATGGCGGTTCAGATTGTGCACCAGCGCTTGAATTGATGGGCGCTTAAGATGGCCGATGTTAGATGTGGTCTGCCGAGGGTTCTGGCCCAGCAACATCAGCTGTTGGTTGATAAGCCGGAAGGCGTCGATCACTACTTTGCCCTTCACGGACTGGATCGGGTCGACGACCACAGCGACAGCTCGCTTCTGTAGTTGTTCAAAGCTCTGTCGAACCACATAGCACACGTTTCATGAGCCCGAGAAAATGAGCGAGACGCTGGCTTCAGCTGAGAACATGCCTGTTGTGTGTTGACATCGACCGCGGATAACCAGCAACCAAAGCCAGGGTGGGAGTGGTACCATCCGATCACGGTCTCGGGGCTGCAATAGTGGCAAGCCAATGTGAGCAAGCACAGTACATCCGAAACTGACAAATCACACGGCGAAACATACCGGCCAACTTGTTTCAGCATTTCGGTCATCTTTGCTTGATAAACCGGATCAACAGCTTCTACACTAACGCTGGTACCACTTTGTGGCATAGCGAACACGTCAACGCAGCGCACAGTGTACTCGTCAACAAACTCGCCCATCATCAAGCCCATAACCTCCATCGGTACACCAGCGCGACCTGCGCCGTTTCAACAGAACATGAAACCGGTGAACGAATGCTCTTGATCAGATCACACAGGGATGCTCTTGCAGTTTCAGCACGTTGCGTTTGTCACAAAGCTGGAAACCACATATGCAAGCAATTCCAGGCATCGGATGCAGAGAGAAGGCTCAAATTACCATGCTTCAACATCTTCAGGAGCGACAAGGACGAGATGTAAGTGATTTCTGCGGTGTCTGGCACGGGTTGGTCAAAGATGGCCTGTGCGCCACCAGCACCGGGGAACCCATACATGCGCTGTAAGCGATCCATGTTGAATAGGCAGCGTATGTGCACTGCTCTGAACGTGGAAACGATCACACCAATTGGCGAGGTCCAAGGCCCTCTAAGCCCGTGCATAGGGATTTAGGCTCAGCGCAGGCGAATTGCTTTGTTGCAACGCAGCCATCTTGCTTTGCTCATCTGTTGCAAGGAATCGGAATTGAGGTTAGCACTTCAGTGACTTCCAACAGCAGACATGATTCTTCTGGAACCTGGCAATCGAATCCTGGCGGACACAGTGGCTCAGCGCTTGAAGCCGAGGTAAAGCAGCTGCCTCGCGTGGGGCTCGTGTCTGTACCAGGATGATGTGAATTGCCATGTTTTCGACGTGTTCTGAAGCTGTTGCTCTGTTTATTGATTGCTGCATGCTACCACAGTGATCCTTCAGCCAAGCGTGAGCCCCTGCTGTCACACTTGTGCGATTTCGATGATGTTGCGTACAAGGTGGAGATCGACAAGGCGGCCCTGAATCTGCTCAAGGTGTCCATGTCGATGCCCTTCTACGGCCAGATCAAGAACCTGGGTGCGGATGATGCTCTGCAAGCTGGTTACAAGGATCTGCTGGGCCCCACCGAGAACGGCTATGACGTCACTCTTCACATAGATCTGGACAAGCTGCCAGGCACCCCTGGTGCGTGTTAATGCAGATGCCACTACAGCTCACTCGATCTATTGCTGGCGCGACCCTGTCTTGAATCTCATCTTGGATTCTCTCGCGTGTGCGCTTTCGAGCTGACTCGCGCTTGTGCTGTTGCTGCTGCATAGACCAAGTGATCGAGAAGGTGAAGATGCTCAAGACCGTCACTGTGGGCGGACCATTCCAGCGATACCTAGCGAACCTGCTCAAGGGAGGACCCGCGCTGGAGCCCGGCAAGTTCTCGCTGCGCCAGGATACGCAAGTGTACTTCGTGTCCGGTGCCGATCGCGTGACTCTCATCTTCGGCATTGATTTCAAGGAGCGAGTCGATCTGGCGGTGGCCAAGATCTTCCTGCATGTACGTGATGTGTTCAGCTGTTTGTGGCAAGTGTTCATGCTGCAGTGCACCATCTGCACGATATATATCGCCTGTGCATGCAGTATATTCAATGTAGCCGATCCTCACTCTCGCTGCTGTGCTTATGTCTCCGCAGGAGTTCGAAGATGCTCGTCGGCATCTGGGCGCAGCACCGCCTTGCTCGTTCAACGTGAACCCTCCCATGGAGATGAAGACCTTTGGCGTCACCGAGCCTCAAGGGCAGCTGGGCTTCCTGAGTTTCGGTACATGCTCGTAGCTGTCGCTGCTGTCAAAAATCACTAGCCGTTGCCATACCCCTTTCCGTCTCTGCTGTATGCCTGTCCGTGTGCTGGTATTGACTGCCTCGGTGCCATCCTCGTTGTGCTCGTGTAGCTATCCTAAAGAATCACGTGGACGGCCCCAAGCTGGAGCGAGTGGTCGGCGCGCTGCAGAACTTCCGCACGTACCTGCAGTATCACATCAAGTGCTCCAAGACATACTTCCACGCCCGCATGCGCGCGCGAGTGGTGTCTCTGCTCAAGGTCCTCAACAGAGCCAAGCAAGACCAAGGCGACAACCAACCCAAGAGACTAATGTCGGGCAAGTACTTCACCCGCAAGTAGAGCGGGTGTTCGCGTGCTTGTAGCTTATATATGAGAATCAATACAAGGTTGATGGTCAATCTGCAAGTGCGATGTTTATCAGATATATCAAATAGCTGAGAATCAATCATCTTCCTTGTGTGGTGATGCTCCGCAAGGCCGGATCATTTTCTGATAGCGGCACAGGCAGTAATCGAGACTTTGTAAGACAACACGAACAGGATACAGAGGCACAGGCGAGATAATAGCTCGTCATACCTGGAGGAACTCGTACTTGACGCGACCCACCGATTCGTTCTGCGCCACAGCGAAATAGTTGAGGAGGTGCGGGTGTCCCACGTAGGAGGCATACGTGTCGCGGTGCTGGTTGGTGAGCCACTCGCTGCACAGTAGAGAATATAGCAGAGCAGTCATCAGCAAGTGTCAAGAAGTAGAGAATATGTACGCCCGACCAAGAGATGCGCACATAAGTGAAGCCTCAGCAATCGCCACAACAGCATGACAACATTGGACGACAAGCCGCCCACGCAGACACAAGAAACGGGGCCCTCAGGTGTAAGAGCGCCGAAGATGGGACGTTACATAATGCAGTACATAACACACAACAAGTAGCCGATATAACGGTGTGTCTCCATCCACCAGAAATACGTACTATTTGGTGGTGTCGGCATGGCCAGTACCGACGTACTTCATTTGCAAGTGCTCCTGCTGAGCGTTGATGTCGGTCTGAATACGGAACACATAACATAGCGCCGAGATGTCATACATCGCTTACTAATGCTCGACCATGAGGCACAGCAACAACACAATGACTGACGATTTACCATCTTGGCGCTTGCACCGCCAACAAGCCAACGCTAAATCCGGGAAAGCGCTCCGAACGCGGTAGCGAAGCGAATTCGACAGAGTGCTCGAGTTGCAATGCGCGATCGTCCATCGGCCACGGTGTTGGCGCTGGCGGTGCTGCTGATCCTCTACGTAGGCTTGTGTCCAGCGAGTGCCAAGAAGCCCTCGGGGCCAATCCGAACAGGTGCTGCACTGCGCTGCGGTCGATCATCGTTTGACCTAGCTTGATCGAGATCTGACGTCCAATTGTTTGCTTTTGTGTGCCCATGAACGCGCACAGGTAAATCTGATGATGTATTCAACTCACCGAGTGCAGCAGATTTCGATGACGAGGATGATCTGCACGCCACGCCTCCCCGCGCTGGCGCAGCGTCATCCGATGATGTCGACGATAGCAGCCTGGATGCCGATGAGTTCGTAGGCGTGCCTCCTGCCAAGCCGCTGGAGCACAAGCGACCCGAGAAGGCATCTGCTACAGTAATCTGTAAGCGTGATGTTTTATCGTGCTTTACAATCTGTCGGGCGCTGTTTAGGAGCGTTTATGTGCAGCGCTGACGTGGTTGCACCTTCCCCGTTGTGCGTATGCATCCAGCCGCCTCCACTTCGGACGATGAATCGTACGACATCTTGTACGGTCGATCGTATGTGGTCGAGTTCGCCGCGTTGGGCTTCGTGGTGCTGTACCTGGTCAATTATATCTATGGACGCGCCGTGAACGAGCGTATCGCGAAGGCGTGGTATGCGCACTTCAAGGAGCTATTCGGGCTGCAGTTTGCGGTGCTGGGGGCCTATGCCGGGGATCAGAAAGGAGCCATCTTGAAGGACAGTCAGAGCTGCTTCAAGTTCTACGCGTCAGGTCGGCGACATTGCTCGGGCATGCTCGCTACACTGGAGCTGCGCAAGCGACACGATCTGTTCTCGATGCTGCTGTCCGTATTGGACCTGAGCCCCTCGCGAGACACGCTTACGCTGGAGGTGCCTATGAATGCTGATGAAATGGAGCCGCTGGTATTCGCTGTAGTGCCGCGCAAAGCTGAGCGCAAGGCTCGGCGGACACATAAAGACATCGGTGACTATGCCGGTACTGCCACTTCAGCGCGATTATCGAACACGTTCTGCGTGCTCACGGACAATGTGGACCTGGAGCCCGTGTTCCTGGATGAGCGTGTGTGTCGCACGCTGTCGCAGAATGAAGATCTTGTGCAGGCGGTGCACTTCACTGATCAGAACAGCGGTTCCTTCCCTACCGCTAAGAAGCTGTTACGATTCACGTACTGGCTGCCAGCAACAGCGGAACTGCATCGATTGACCAAGCTGACAGAGATGTCAATGCATTTCATTGATGTGGTAGCGGAAGTCAAGCAAAGTGCCCAGGTAATTTGGTCTTGCTCGGTAGTCGACTGTGACGTGCTTCGCTGTTGGTTTGAGCGTGCATCGACGAATTGCAGGCGCTGTTACGAGCCCAGCGCAAGCGGAAGGAAGTTTCTGACCGAGAGTTTAAGGCGACGCACGAGCAGCGCCAGGAGGCCTTGCAGAAGCGCAAAGATGAGATGAAGGAGAACCTCACGCCGGAGCAACTCCGCAAACACGAAGAGAAGCTGGCCAAGGCTGCACTGAAACGCAAGGCGCCACGTGTGAAGGTGCTGCTTGCTGCTGCTGGTGTTATCGATGTTGATCGATGGTCCTGATCTCGTTGTTGACCCGGGTTCAGGTGCTCCGGTAACGGTGTGGTATCGGTAGCCCTACCTCCTTAGACATGGTGGACCCGGCGTGGTGGCGGGGCTGAGATCACGCTTGGCTCGTCGAGCCGATGGAGCGCGTGTGCTTGATGCGCCTGATCGTTGGTGTCGTTCTGTGCCGCATCTCGTATTTATTGGTTTGACGGAGTAAAGTCAGTACCCTTTCAAGTGAGCATGGCAGCAGAATTATCAGTTGAAATAAAGCGTCCGCGGTTCAGCGGCGCAACACCCACTGCATCTCAGAGTCCTCGTGCTGGGTTGCATCAGTTAGTCTGCCCCTTGCAATGCTGCAAGAATGTCTCAATCAGAGCGGTGCTATCATCACCTCGTCGCGCCCCTGCCGGTCGATGGTCCCCTGCGCCGATGCGCTGAAGGCTGGCATCGTGATCGCCTCCCCGATCCTGGAACACCACGTGCACATCAAACTGCAGTCTCAATAGCTGCACCGCCATGCACTCAGTCTGGGTGCGCGGCACCCAAGGGTCCTCCAGTGAGTGCAACAGCAGCCAAGCTGGATCAACCGTGAGTGTGGGGTCTGAGGAGTCTTTGGCTGAGGCGCGCAGCAGCGGGCACAGCCAGTCATCTCGATCATCAGGCATGGCGGCATCCACCATCGTGCGCCACCGAGGGTCTTCATCGTAGAATTGAGTCATGGAGTATATGCCGTCCACTCCAATCACGCCGCGTATGGTCATGTCATTGAGAGGGAATGTCTCGGCGCCCACGCAGATGAGCGCTGCAACGTAGGCGCCTACTGAGTGACCGAGCAGGACCACGTGATTCATATCGTAACCATAGCGATCTACTTGTTGCGTAGATGCTAACCACTGCAGCGCGTGCGTCACGTCTGCCGTGTGTGCGGGATGCTTCACCGCTGAGTCCGGCAGGCGAGATGACAGTCGATAGTTCACGCAGGCCACTGCATAACCACGCGCAGCGAAATAGCGAGCAATCGCAACCCCATCTGCTTTATCGCCGGATACAAACAGTCCTCCGTGAATGAACACCAGCAGTGGCGCTGACCGATCGGCAGGCAGATACAGGTCTAGCACGCAAGCTGGATCTAAGGAGCTGTAGCAGAGATTCGAGATGACCTGCACATCCTTCGACAAGGGCGGTATCACATTCGATCTCAAATGCTTACGACGCAGCAACGCGATGCCTCCAACCAGCAACGCCCCAGCGGCGGCAAGCATAGAACGAGCCGCCATTGCCAATGTTGTACTTGTACTGTGATCACCTCGGCCGCCTCTGTTTTGTTCTGCCGCCCTCGCGGGCCCTCATGTCCCTCATGAGGCAGCAGCATGTGCTGGATCACCATGCCGCGGGTTTGTGGTACGCTTTTTCGGATTGCGAGTGCACTGCGCTCGTTTGACCGCGCCGACCTGTGCGGTGCTGCAACTTGTCGCAGCCAAGTCAAGTGTTCGACCACGGCCCAAGCTGCGTGGACACTTACGACTTGATTGCTACCGTGCCCGCACTGAAGCCTCCCACGAAGTAACATTGGATAGATGATTGGCGTGCCATGACTGAACCCAACGCTGATGATCGTCGTGAGCGGCTCATGTGCCCTAACTCCTCCGTGCATGGGCGATGCGACAGGCGGGGGTATGTTTTCAAAGACGAGTGTTGGGTTGCGAAGCACATCTGGAAAAGTCCTGCTTGTCGGCAGAAAGTTGGACCAGAGTTTTGGCTGCCAGAATGGTTTCCGCGTGAACTGTATGCTGTATGCGACTATTGCCGCGACGTGTATTCATTGCAGAGTGCGAAGCAGCACATCGAGGCCTGCGAAGAGAAAGCCAATGGGCGCAATCCGAACGGACCTTGGATGAAAGAGTGCAACCTGACAATGAAACTTGCTAGAGAGCATGGCTTGCTGTGCACACAATGCTACGAAGTTCACGCGCCCGGAGCGCTCTCGTGTCAATGGGGCAAACGCAAGTCTATGTGGGAGTTTGCACAACAGAGACGGGCGCTGATGAACTTGATATCAGCTCAGCAACAACGACAACTACAGCACGGTAGGTACCTATTGCTAAGTGGATGTCGCGGTCTCCGTAACGCTCACCGTCTTGTCCACATGTGGTGTAATTTGTCTATATGTGGTGTGAACCTCATATCAATCCGAAGCGCAATTGGCTCTCATGTCCCTCAGCACCAGATCTCTTGCTACAGAAGCTGTGACCGTACAGTCTGTCCTCCTGTCCGCCACAATTGCCGTCACCCTCAGTGGCTACCGCACCTGCACAGCTGTCGAGCAGCATGGACACATCTGCACCTGTACAGCTGTCAAGCAGTATGGACACGTCGACACATGTACAGCCATCGAGTAACATCCATCGCTTAACGCTCAGCAGATCGGCGGATGTGCGATCTCGAGTGACCCCGATAGCGCCCGCGTATGACTACGCTGAACCAGACTTCGTGACAGCTGTGAAAGGGAAGCGCGCGCGAAGCTTATCAGCTAAGGGTGAACGACAGTCATCCCGCAAGAAGTCCCGTCGCAGACCAGCTACAGATCTTCGTCAACGGAAAGTATGCGCTTACTGCTCGGAGTCTCAAGATGCCTCAAATCTGCAACGGCATATGGACGGATGCGCACTCAACCCGGAACGCGACAAGCGGGAAATGATGGTGTGCCCCGTATGCGCCGCTACCGTGTCGAGAAGTCGGAGTGACAATTTTGCCAATCATATGAAGACACATCAGGTGGCTTTCGACAAGATCACGTTCCTCAACGCGGACGCGCCAGATGTGTTGCTAGCATGGGTCCCAACGGGGCATGGCGCGAGGTGTCATGTTACTGCCAGGTTCGAACCCGGCTCGTTCCGCAAGGCTGCTGAATTGCGTAGCGCGGTGGTCGCGGTACGATTGTTAGTACGCTTGATCGTCGTGTAAACAATCGGCGCTACATGTGACTCTATGCAGGCTGGCATCGACATATTACCGATAACTGAAGGCAACCCTGTATCCGGATTCGCTGCAGCGTCGAGTATGGCCGCACAGTCTCCTGCACACACTCTGTCCAAGCCTGCGAAAGACTTCAATTGGGTATGTAATAATGGTGAAGATGGTTCAGACCGTATCCGCTTTCAATGCTTATTGTGCATGTCAATCCATCCATTCCAGGTCGAAATTACGTGTGATCAGCGCAAATATATTCAAAAAGCGTCAAAAACGCACGTGACGCCACCACCGAGCATGAAATCGCGTAAGCTCAGCTCGCACGACGCGTTCACCTGTAGTTGACTTCGCTCATTGCCCCTTTTGACTTCTGCAGTACTTCTGTGCGATCACGCACAGGCTGTGCTGAAAAAACTACAGCAGGTCGACTTGAGGACAGCGCAAGGTGACTTGAACTTCGATCAAAACCCTAACCTGCGCAAAGCATTGGATTGTATCCGAGCTCGCTTTTTCCTACGCTCAGTATGGCAATGCCGCGCACACAGTTACAGTGGCAACCACGGGTGGCATGTTGGCTGTCAATTGTGCCTTGGGTATGCTTGTTTCAGTTCTCAATTCTGTATTTCATCTCTTACAGTTGCGTCTGACTTATCTGCGTTATTCTGCAGACGGTGATCGGTGGCCCACCGAGTTCACTGTGCTGGAAACAGGCACGTCGATCGGAACAGATGGCGGATCGCTGTCAGCGTGGCGCATGTCAGCTGGGAGGTGCACGGTCAAGTACTACAAGGCAGAGCATTACCTACGATGTGAGTGCAAAGGTACGGGCTCGTGGATTGTCGTTGCGTCCACTTGATGCTGCCAGAGTGATCGAAGAGTTTGTATGCTTACAGGGGAACCATGCAAACACACCGCTATTGTGCTTGCTTTTCTGTTCGATAAGCATTTTGAAGTGTATTCCCTGTTTATGAACAACCCCGACCGGTAAGTTGCGTGTTCAGTCGTCTCGCCGCTTTTCTGTTTTGACACACCTTCGCGTCCCGACGTCTGCTCGACATTGCAGCAAGTTTCAAGCGCAAGCGCCAGCTCAATGTAGACACTGGAGCAATTGATTTTGAACGGGAACACAAGCAGGCCTCACGAGCTGCTTGGGACGCCCCTGGCAGTGCTATCAAGCAGAAGGTGTGCCAGTATTACCTCAAGCACTATCGTTTCCGACGTCCGGAATTGAAGTAAGTGTTTCAAGAATTGGTCCGGAGAGCGCGCTCTCACATCATGTCTGTTGTCAGGACGTTGCAGCTGTTTGCCCAACGGCGCTCTGCCCGCAGTCACCCTTGCCTTGATCCGAATCATTCAGCACGCAAAAGACCTGCAGATCTGAGTTGCTCTGCATGCCATTGGCCAGAGCGTATAACTGGAGCACCTTCCAAGTGCCAGTTTTGCGATAAGGCCGTGAATCTCAAGTGGGAACCCGACGGCACGCTGTATGATGTGCAAACGAGCCACTCAATTGCAATCCAGGTGGCTGAGTGCCCTTGCGGTGCGCGTGTGCTACCGCATGCAGCATCAGGTGCACTACTTGTTCGATCTGCACCCACCAGTCGATACATGCATGCGTGCGCACCTTTACACGTCGGGCGCTCAATGCACAGAGGGCATCTACATTTATTCGGACCGGAAGGCTTACACCGTTGGTGTTCTGGAGCAGATGCTTCGGGAAGGTACGTATCGCTCAACCAGCCATGTTTATCCCCACCCTCGCAAAGGATACACCTGTGCATGCGTTGAATACAGTGTTCAAGGGTATGGCGTCCTCCAAAGCGGTGGAATCCAGCTTGTTCTACGCGCAAGAGGAGCGAGACGATGCCACCTGGACTGCGCCGCATGTCGCTGCTTTGTCGTGCTATATGATGCTGGTACGTGCACTCACTTGGTCGCTGCTTGTTGCACTATCGTGCTCGTGTCGCGGCTTTTCCATGTGTCTCTTTCAACGATGTGTTCTCTGTCTTGCTTGTCATGTTGATGACAGCGTGTACACTCCTATGACTTTCTGGCTGGTATTCCCGGCGTTCCCAAGGATCTACCAGATCTGGAGTTGCCTTTTTTCTGCCTGTCTTGTGGGTTCTGGCCGTCGCAAGTTGCGGTTGACGGTAACCGCAAATGTAGTGTGCGGGTGACTGGAGATCAAGTACGGGGCTTCAAGAGAACTCAAAATCCCGTCGATGTTGATAAGACTGGTTCCAGTTTCTTGCACCAAGCGTTTACGGCGGCAAAAGACCGTATTACTCCACCCAAACCGGATTGCTCCATGCTTCGTGAGTGCGGTATTTGAATGCATTTACGTCATAAGCTCTTCACTGACTGGTTGGTGGTGTGATGCCCTGCACAGCTCCCTACCTATCTCCACTCAGTCGAAATTCGCACCTATATACCTTTCCCAGTGCCAAGGTATCCATCGACCATCTCCTACAGGGACCTCGTTCCAAATCCGATGTCGAGAAGTTTAGAAGTATGAGTTACTGCTGGCTGTCAAATAATTTACGTTTGATCGCGTCTGTTTCCCATCGTGATGGTAGAAAAGCATGGAACTCATCCAAGCGTCGAGTTCGTGAACTCGATAGAAATGACCCACGGCGGATCCACGCTGGCAAGCTTACAGAAACTCCTGGAGGAAGCTGATATTGTCGTGCCAGCTGGTTTAGTGAAGGAGCAGCTCATGGAGTGGCTTGGGGTATAGAGCCAAGCCCATTTAATGTGCTTGCTGCCTGAAACTATGTTTATAACGTTTGGCATGGTTTCTGTCAACAGTCTCTGCTCAATGGAGCCACTATGTGTATCAACAAAACGTTCGGCCGAGACACGGGCGGTACAATCGATCTGACCTGCCCGCACTTAATATGTTACGGGACCATGATGGTTCCATTGAGAGAAACAGTCAAGGTAGCCTGGGGTGCTCAAGTTGAGTCGTGCGCTTGTCAGATTCTGCCTTATGAATGTCCATGTTGACTTCTGTGGAACAGGATGTCGCGCAACTACTTGCGTTTCTCAAGCACATCCCCAATGTCATGTACTATGACCTCGTGTGTGGAAGTCTAGGCGATTTTGTTAAAGCGCTGGCTGCGGTACGTGACCGGAGTCGAATGCCCAAGTGTGCTTGTTGGGTGTACGTTGAGTACTTCTCCGCCGATCTGGATGTGGTGTTAGTAGGGCGATGGTGCATGCGAATTGCAGCTGCATGCTGAAGCTTATTGTCTTGTGATTTGGTGTAGAGAAATGTCCATCTGGATGATCGCCTGGGTGGTTTTACTCATTTTGAGGATCGGCCACGTGCTTCACCCACCAACGCACAAGCGCCAGCAATGCCTGCCGACAATTTGCAGAAGCATAGCAAAGTTGAGTTGGTGATGAAGGTTTTCCAGATCAATCAGAGTTCCGTCGCAGAGCTGATGAAGAAATCGAAAGACGAACTGATGCAGACCATTCGCGCAGCGGCGGCAGATGCGGAACAGAAGCTCAGTGACTTGGCCAATCTGGAGCGTGAGAGTCAAAGTGCAGCACAGCGAGCTGTCGCCGATGCCGCGATGCATCCTGATGCTGATCTGGCGATAGAGGCTCATGTGCCCGCTGAACTGAAGACGCCGTCGCAGCCAGGTCCCGCGAAATTTATATTCCCTATCAGTTTACCTGGGCTCAAGACTTTCACCGGGTGTGACGCGATGCCCGCGCACTCGGAGCATGTCCCACGTGATGTAGAAGAGGAGATTTCCGTGGACCGTCCGGCGCACCCCGTCACCAAATCGCGGCTGTGCTTGCTGTGTCACGATCGTTTTCATGGATCTGGCCACAAAGCGTGTCAGCATCGAAACCCGAGTTTGTGTGTACAATTGGCTATGCTGAATACCTCCTTCCAAGAACAGTTGAATCGAGGTGCGGGCGCGTTCGTATGCTTTTTTCGTGTATATTCCGGTGCAGACTTGTTGTGCCTGCTGTGTTGTTGGGCACAGTTCGTCAGAAATGGCATCCCATGCTGACCAAGGCCTCGGTGGTGCAGAAGCACTACTGTCTTTTACTTATCCTGCTACACTTGGCAAACTACGAGGTGTGTCAGCTGCAGCTGCGACACATGCAGTCCGTCGCTGCTCTGTCTACCAAGACAGGCGCAGAGCAGCTGTTTGTGGGTATGTCCGGAATGCTGATCGTTGTGCTGAATTAGAATTGATCTCTGGCTTTCTTATCGCCTATCCTGTGCAGCCATGGATCCTGAAACTGGTCGGCTTCTTTGGTGCAATCAGCAAGAGCTCGCTGAACTGAAGGCGAAAGAAATGTCGGAGGCGAAGTCTATTGCATCTCCGCAGTCTACAGACCCAACCAACCCGATGCGTGTAAGCTTCCGTCAGTGCCCCTGTTTATCGTGCTCACCGCAACCCGGCAGCGACCCCTTCTGAGCTGGCTGATCCGTCTACCTCAGACGTTGGATTAAGCATGACGGAACGTGATGTTCCGAGTACGTCTGGTGCGGTTCCCATGCAATCCGACGTGGACACTGAAGCATCAGTTGACACAGGTGCTGGGGTCAGCGCGGCCATCCAGGTGGACGCGCCTCGTATTGCGACGCAGCGGATTCAGGCTGTGCAAAGAGTTGGTGCGACCGCTTTCGAGCGCATGTTTGGCGGCCTCGGCCAGTAGTCGGTTGAATCCAAGTCATTGCCTTGCGCGTATGTTGTGTGGTCCATCAAAGTGTCTAAATCGTCAGTGACCTCGAATTATATGCCGTTGCTGTCCAGTTGTGAGCTAGACGATGCACAACTTAAATGGGGACGAGTGGGTGAGTGAACAGGACTTTGAATCGCTATGGCGACGCTGCGACCTGCTGCGTAGCATCCTGATGCGCATGTACGTCTTCCAAGCCGTCCGCCTGGCGGAATTCAATGGCTGAACGCGGTCGATATGCAAATTGCGTTCATCTCGAGCTCAGGTGTTTTTTTCTTTTCTCTGAGCTCGCAGTCGTCATGTGGTCCGCATACGTACAAAATCTGCACACACGTGCGAGCTTATATGTACTGTTAACGTGTGCTGTCAGTGATTGCATCATCGCATCCGCATTGTGGAATGAAGCCCCCCTGCTTTGAATCTTGATGATTGTCTTCTATGCTGTCCACTCTCTACGATCGACTTCACTGCGAGTGTGACCGGAGCGGTTTGTATGACCTAACCCTAATTGCAACCCTAACTGAGTCCGTTCCCTCGTATCTGTCGAGAAAATGCCCCGATTTCACCAGAATGGATCACGATCGTGTCCAAATTATAAGCGTAATGAAGGTCAAAGCACCGTTTTGCATCGGAGTCAATGTCATGGCGTGCGCCCAATGCCATCTGGTTACAGTTTGACAAAACGTGACCAATAAGCGCAATCTGTGTCCGAGACTGTTCACAGAGTGGGAGGCGTTTCCAGTTGATTATTTCAAAATTTCTCATTGCTGCATAACTGAGTGTCACAGGGCCGTATGCCCCTGCCAACGGTATCACAATGCAACGCCCGCAGGCTCGCAGTGGGCAGGACAGAGGCTGCACTACGCTCACGTGAATAATGGTGGGAGATAATGATACCATTGCCGGCAAGATGCTAGATGCCCAATCCCGGTGCGCTTGTACTATTATCTTGAGTGACTTGGTCAGTGTGTCCTGGCTTTTGTTCGCATTGGAATTGAAGCCATTGCCATCAGTTGCAGGATCGTGACCCTGGTGTTACCGCTACCGATCGTTATGGCAAGTCAAATGGAACCGTTTTGTTCGAGCCAACGTCCACTGTATGCATACAACAAACGTGTTTGAGTAAGGGCACACCTAGAGAAGACGAGTTAGTCGGCGCACATGGAGTCCGATAGCATGCCCGCCACGGGTTACTGGCTGGCGCTTGAGATGCTGCATACTTTGCAACTTGAATATGTGCAGGAAAACAGGTACAACGTTGAAAAAGCAACATCCCGTGGTTAAGGAAATAGTGTTCAATGGACTCGGCTTTACTGTAAGCGTGCCTGCGCAATTGTCGTCGGGCTAGCGCAAGCGCAGCGTTCCCGAACAGCCTGCCTGAGATTGGATTGTTCATGCTCCATTCAGACCGTTGTGGTGCCATCGGGACACTCAATCTGCGGCAGAAAAGAATATTTTCAGTATAAAGGTGATCTTTTAATACGTCTTGTGATCTGACACATTCAGTGAGATGCTGTGGATTGCGTACCAGCTGCACAAACTCTCACTTTTATGCACGCTTTTGGACTTCGTGCACGGCTGGCGCGAGTCGTTTCTGCTGCACAGTTTCAAGTGTCCGGGTTATTTATACGCCTCTAACTGTTGCACGTGCAATGTTTAAGGCGGCTAATATTCACTAGCTCGAAGGCTTCAATTGTTACAGTAATACGTCCTGAGATAAACTTATTGCCCACAAACTGACAGATTTCTTGATTTTTGGTCTTTATAAGCGGCGAGTTCGCACTAAGCATCGAGCATGCTTTCAGACATTTCGGACATTTCAAGTGCGGGGCACTCAATTCGACTTTTGCTGTCCTCTGAACTTCCGCCAAGCACGATGAGCTCGTACAGTGTACTCCATAATGTATCTGATATTGTATCAGTGTGATGCTCGAATGCAATTGAACGGTCAAGCTTTCTACATTAGATCACATTAAATTGGTCTCGTTTCCATGTTCGATAGCAGAAGGGCTCCCAATGAGGATACGCGGACGAACTCGCTACATAGATGATGTAGCTGATGTGACCGACACTGTCTCGATGGGGCCTTGCTCGTCTACCGCCAGCAACAGATGGTCATCCTGTATCGGGACAGTCTCGATGGGAATAGCTGCCCGCATTCGCCCCTGACGCTCCATCGTGACGCGCACATAGTCCATGATTGTACCGCCCACGTTGGTACCTGCACATCAAAAGAATCGGTCCGCGTGAGCATTTCAAGAAAGACTGAACACTGAGCACCAGAAACACGAACCACAGCTGACTCACCTGTTGCACGCTCCAAGCCCTCGAAGCCTGGAGAGCTGTTGACCTCGCAAACCTTGTATGTGTCCTTGTCGAGTAGCACATCCACCCCAGCAATCTCTAGATGGCAGAGCCGTGAGGTCTTGAGCACCATCCTCTCCAGCTTCTGCTGCAGCCTAGTACTCTTCACAGTACCACCCTGGTGCACGTTCGCCTTGAATTGACCTTTGGCCGCAATGCGCATCATAGAAGCCACCACGCGATCGCCCACGATGAATGCGCGAATGTCACGCCCCTTGGTACTCGCCAGATACTCCTGGAAAATGTACGCTCGCTCGGTGTCCTGAACCTTGCGGTGCGGGACAGAACCAGGCGGGGCGAGCAATGCGGATCCGCTCGAACTGACCACTTCTGCCAACGGGGCAGATGGGTCCGACGAATCACCGATCAGGGGGGTCTGAGGGTGAACACCTATCTGCGGAGGCGACTGTGACGTACTGACGGTCACCCCATCGCTGCTGTCGGGGCAAGACGGGGTCATTGATTGATGAGCTACCGCAGCATTCACACTGTGACTTTTCACAGCACCTAATGCTGCGGCAGAAGCGCGGGAAAGAACAGCTTGGGCATTCAGGCTGATGCCGATATCACCCGCACCGGCAGCAGTTGCCGCTGCGCCTAGAGCAGCACGAGGTGCAACGAGGCCAGAAGAAACAGCCACAGTGGTTCGAAGCATCCCTGTCGTATCGTTGGATAGGGCGTGCGATACGGATGAGCCGCCAGATGCCGGAGCAGCAGCATCTGCGGGTGGACTCAGAGCCAGCAAGGAAGGTCCTGGAACACCGGCACCGAGTACGCCTGCACCGGATGACTGACTGGTGGTCGACATCGGTGAAGACGGTGCGGAGGCTTCGAGAGGTGTGACCGATCCCTGCATTAATAGCACGCATGGGCGTGACCATCACCGCAACAGCGTGTATCAGATGCTGATTGGAACAAACTGATGCAGAGCTCACATACCGATACGACAGGCTTCTGCACGTGCAACTCCTCTTTCAGCTGCAGTTCCCGCTCCAGAACTTGTAGCTCCTCACGAGTTGAACACTTCCACACGAAGTCACCCTAAACAAAATCAAAACGCGTTTCTTAAGCATCGTCATTCCAAGAGTCAAAGCAAGGTGTCGTGCCTTTGAGCCGGCAGTTCGCTTTACAATCACCGGGTAGCCGAATGTTCGCTCTATAAACTCATACTCGATCGGCAGCTTGCCCAGCACCGTACGGGGGATCGGGATTCCTGATGGTGTAGCCAAGTGAGGTGTTACGGTCTTACCGCTCCCAAACTAGAAAGAAAAGCACAGGCAACGCCACATACCTGCACCCGCCAGCACTTGATGTGTGTACAACTTGTCGCGAGAGATTTCGATAGCTTGAGATCCGTTGAACACGTACACGCCCAAACTCTCCAACTGAAACACGCAGAGCTGATCAGCCGATGGAACATGCGGTCATCACCATCCACTGCGAACGGCTACCTGTCGAATCACCGCCATGCCGAAGTAGCCAACCGAGGCGCCAACTCTCGATATCAAGCAGTCGGGCAGCGGCAGCTGCTTGCCTTCATATACCACGCCATCGAAGCCGTCCTTCGACACCTGGAATCAAACATCTGTGTGTCAGGTCAAGCGGGTCCACGGGCAGCAATAGAGGCTTGCCGCGTTCAACGAAACACAGCATGCGCACCATCAGATCAAAACGGTTCAGTTCGGACGCACGCACGTGATGGCGATGTTCCGGCGCATCGCCTCCTCCACCAGTCGACGCTTGACGTATGAGCCAACCTCCTTCTTGAATGCTGTTGGTGTCAAAGATCATGTTCGTGAACGTAATGATGTTCAACGTGTGCAGCAGTAAAACGTACAATGGTGGTTGACAAGCAACCAGACGCGAAGCACTGGGTGCGGCAGCGAAGCTGCTTGCTCGTAGAACTGATCATCTGCTGGGTTCAGATAGATGACACCTGGATTCCCGATGTATTTGGCGCTGTGATGCCGCCAACAAACCATAATCACGCGCTAAGTGTTGTATCCTGTGGACAAAGACCATCACCGTGTCCAAAACATACCGCAGCTGGTATTTGAGATAATGTTTGGGGACCCGCACGCGCACTTCTGGGGCGCTATGCCGTGAAGAAGTGTCATACAGAGGACCAACCTGAGAGCCCACGAGCGACAGCGATGTAAGAAGCGAGACAAGCAGACGCAAACAACCTTGTGTGGTCGGACCATGATCTCCTGGTATTCTACTGGTTGGCTTGGCGTGAACGGGGAACATTCATACGTGTACACAGCGTCAGGGTCAAACGGTGGAGCTGTGTTGACAGTCGCCCCAGCAACCTCTGGATTTTGGGCCATAGGAAGGCGGCGGCGCCGGCTGGCCGCGTCACTTTTGGATCAGATCGTATGTTTTGGCCTCTGCTAAACCTCGCCTCGCTGACATCACCCGCGATCATTTCGTTCATCGCACACGGACTCGGTGATTGCGCTATACTTGTCTGGTAGTGCTACTACAGATTGAAGAAGCCCCTCTTGTGATATGCAGCGCGTCAACTGTGTCAAAGGTTCAAACGGCGGTTGATTCGACGTGCGCGTGTGCTGTAACTTTGACCGTGCTGCTTTGCGTTCACCTCCCCTAGGTGAAATACACAACGTCGTCACTCACTTGCGGTTGACATCTCGGTAATGCGTCCTGGGTCGATTTCTTGTCAGTGATGATGACTGACTGTGTGTGCTGCGGCATTACCGTGCAGACCGCGACGAAACAGCTTGCTGTACACCTCCTCCGACACAGAGGATCTGCTCATCCGCAGGTCTTGTTGATCTCATCTTGCAAATCGCGACACCAAGTGGTTAACTGTTGGTGTGTGCCCTTGTGTTCTTTCTCATAGCCTCAAGGACCTGCACGAGTACCTATCCGACGTGACCGACCTGACGCAGATCGACACCTGCGCTTATCTAAACCCATTTCTCAAGTAAGCAGAATGTCACTGTGTCGTGCTGATGTGTCCTAATTCAACATCGCCTTCGCCTTGACCCGCCTGTCATGTTCGCAGCGTCATCTTGACCGCCGAGACAGACGTTCATGTCACGTTGACAGCGCTGCAGAGCGTGCACAAGTTCCTGGTCTACGAGCTTATCACACAGGTACCATGTGCGAGTATCTGATTAGGTGGCACGCATGGACTGAGTTTCGTACTGCGTGAACCTGACAGGCGTCGCCCCATGCGGAGGATGCGGCAGCCAACATCATTCACTGCATGCTGCAGTGCAAGTTCACAGGTCTGCACTACGCCGTGTGCTATGCAGGATGAGGCATGTATAAATATATCACCCTCACCCTCTCACTCCCCATCGTGCATGCTACATGTGTCAGCTGCTCGCAAGGAGGACGCGGAGGTGGTCAGCATGAAGCTGCTGGAGGTGCTGTTGGAGTGCCTTCGATCCCCCGCCGGGCCCCTGCTGTCTGACGACAGTGTTTGCGCCATGGTGGGAGAGTGCTTCAACGTGCGCGGCAAGACCAGGTATAATCGATCATGTACACGGTTTATGGGGATTACCTAACCCGGGTTACTGGTGCTCCGTGAGCGCAGTTCATCCCTGCTGCTGAGGCGATACGCTGAGAACGTGTTGCAGCAGATGGTCTTGGTCATCTTTGCCAGAGTGGGGTACGTGTGGTCTCACGCTAAAGCTCCGAGCTCACAGTCATCTCAAAGTGTGGTGCTGTCTCTCCTCTTCCATCAGATCGGTGTGTACTCCAACTGATGACGCACTGCGCAGCTCGCTGTCGCTAAGCTCCTCAGACCTGCACGCTCACATGGCCCCATCGCCTAAGCAGCCCTATGCACAGCATCATCGTCCTGTCGACCAGCTGGCCCTGTTGCCTCATAGTAGCGCAAGCTCCACCCCGCGCACGCACACTCATCCCCCGATACCCGCTGCTGTCGGCGGGGCGGGTGGCCCGGCGGAAGTCAGTGTGCTGAGTCAGTTACTGCCCACCTACGCTTCGGACTATGTGCGCGCACGATATACGCAGACCAGATCGTTTGCTCGAAGCAGTATTCCATCTGCGCTATCGGCTCACATGCGGCACTCGCATTCCGGTGATGTGGACATGCTGCTGGCTCAACGAGCCGGGCCCATCACTAGTGTGGAGGACGCGTCCCCTGATCGACCTGCCGGCAAGCGCGGGGCAGTGCGGCACGGACTGACGGGGGCAGATCAGTATACCGCTGCTGGCGATGGGCAGCAGGGTACCCCCTATCGGCAGACAGATCTTAGTGCTGCCGGCTCGAGCGTACAGCAAGCCAGGCGCCGCCCTCGTCGGATGCAATCCATGGATATCAAGGATGTAAGTGAGATTCTGGAT
>ENA-ORBV01004047-ORBV01004047.1-microbial-mat-metagenome-genome-assembly--contig:-NODE-4047-length-28636-cov-6.384922_pt1 | contig 28636 bp, 28 predicted proteins | sample MGYA00237777_ERZ505514 | MGnify/ENA primary metagenome ERZ505514 (study PRJEB26160, sample SAMN06269048) | microbial mat metagenome | isolation source: Oligotrophic lake microbial mat | place...
TTTAATGATACGGCAACCACCGAGATCTACACCTCTCTATTCGTCGGCAGCGTCAGATGTGTATAAGAGACAGATTTGAACCCGTTTTTTTTATTTTGTAAATGAACTAAAATTTTGTCTTTAAGCTTTTCATGAATTTTGTAGCATATACAAAATCACAAACTTCCTGATTGTCTGTTTTTAATATATCCTCTTTACTTCCTTGCCACCAATTATCGCCTTTGTAGATAAACATAATATTGTCTCCAATTTCAATTACCGAGTTCATATCATGTGTAATAACCATTGTTGTGATGCCGTATTCATCAGTAATTTCTTTAATCAGATTGTCAATTACAATAGATGTTTTTGGATCCAACCCGGAATTGGGTTCATCGCAAAATAAATATTTGGGTTGAACAGCAATGGCTCTTGCAATGGCTACTCGTTTTTTCATTCCTCCGCTCAGTTCTGCAGGATACAATTTATTGGCATCAGGCAAATTCACTCTTTGTAAACAAAAATTTGCTCTGTCGCGTTTTTCACTTTCTGTTAAATCGGTAAACATCGACAAAGGGAAAGCAACATTCTCTTCTACTGTCTTTGAATCAAACAATGCGCCTCCTTGAAACAACATTCCAATTTCTTTTCGGATTTCTTTTTTGCCATTAAAATCTAAGTCATAAAAATTTCGTCCATCAAACAATACTTCACCAGCATCAATTTCATTCAACCCAACCATACATTTAAGCAAAGTAGTTTTACCAGAACCACTTTCTCCAATGATCATATTGGTTTTCCCTTTTTCAAACGTAAACGAAATATCGTTCAGGACTTTTCGTCCCGAAAATGATTTTGATATGTTGTTAACTTGTATCAAACCAATAAAACTTGAGTTAATATTAAATCGAAAGCCAAAATAAGCACACTCGCATAAACAACGCCTTTGGTACTCGAGCGGCCCACTTCCAGCGCACCACCTTTTGTGTAATAACCATGATAAGCAGGAACAGAAGCAATGATAAATGCAAATACTGCTGTTTTAATTAATGCATAAATAACGTTAAAAGGTCTAAATGCATAAGTGATTCCTAAAATGTATTCGAAATCAGTTACCACTCCAGCCATCAATCCAAAGATGTATCCACCCAAAATTCCCAAAAACATGGAGAAAATGATTAGAATAGGGTTAAATAAAACAGAAGCTATTATTTTTGGAAAAATTAAATATCCGGCCGAATTAATTCCCATAATCTCCAAAGCATCAATCTGCTCGGTTACGCGCATTGTTCCAATTTCGGAGGCAATGCTGGAACCAATTTTTCCGGCTAAAATTAAGCTGACAATGGCAGGTGAAAATTCTAAGATCATTGTATCGCGAACCGCAACACCAACAGCGTAGGGAGGAATAAGCGGACTTTCAAAATTAAAGGCTGTTTGGATGGTAATAACGGCACCCATAAAAACAGAGATGATGGCAACAATTCCAAGAGAACCAACACCAAGAGAATACATTTCTTCAAAAATGCGGTCCTTATATAGGGAAAGCTTTTCGGGTTTGCCGAAAGCACGCTTGATAAGTATGTAGTATCTACCGAAGTGAAAAAAGATATTCATTTTTAGCTAAAGCCCTTCTGTTTGAATCATTTATTCAGGGTTAAAAATAAGAATAATTGACCACAAATGATGTGTTTTGTTTTTGCTATCTTTGTATATCAATCTTTCGATTATGCATCAAGGCTTACGAAAAACACCAAAACTCATTATACTCCTGCTGATGGTTTCATTGTTCTCAGGTTGTTTTGCTGCGCGTAAAAAAAATCGTTGTGGTGATTGCCCGAAATGGAAAATCGATTTCTCGATTTTTTTACAAGATAATTTCTCTATAAACAGTTAAAATACCCTTTTTTAGGTATCGTCAGAGCCTGTAAATGGCTTTAAAATACGTACTTTTGTAGTGTACATGATAAAAGCGTTAAAAAATTTAGCAGAACTAAAAATAGGACAAAGTGCAATCATTGATTCGTTTACGGATAAAGAGATGGCCTTGAAACTATTGGAAATGGGTTGTACGCCAGGTGAAATTGTGAAGCTTGACCGCATTGCCCCTTTGGGTGATCCAATTGCTATTTCAGTTGCTGGATATTTACTCAGCTTGCGCAAGTCGGAAGCTTCTACCGTACTCGTATCTCTTATTCCAGCTAGTTAATCATTTTTGTTGTGGAGTCGAATTCATCTTTCGTTAATTTTTCTGATAAACCAACTTTGAAAGTTGCACTCGTTGGAAATCCTAACAGTGGCAAATCTACTTTATTCAATGCGCTTACTGGCTTAAATCAAAAAACAGGAAATTTTCCGGGTGTTACCGTTGATAAAAAATCGGGTTTTGCTAAATTAAACTCAACTGTTACTGCCGAATTTATTGACCTTCCCGGAACATATAGTTTGTACCCAAAATCCTTGGACGAGCGAGTTGCTTTTGAAGTGCTTTGCAATAGTCAAAATGCCAACCATCCCGATGTTACCATCATTGTTGCTGATGCGAGTAATTTAAAACGAAATCTATTTCTTGTTTCTCAAATCATTGATCTTAAAATTCCTGTGATTTTAGCATTAAATATGATGGACATGGTGGAGAAAGATGGCGATGTGATTGATGCGATTCGTCTTTCAGAAAAATTGGGAGTAAAGGTTGTTGGAATAAGTGCCAGAAATAAAGAAGGCGTGGAGGTGTTGAAACAAGCTTTGTTACAACCACTATCTGTTCCGCAATATGATTTTATCGACATAAAAAAAATTGCTCCTGATGCAATTGATAAAGTCAAATCCGTACTAAATGTAAAAAGTGATTTTGCTGCTTTCCAAATCATTAATAATCTTTCTGATATTAATTATTTGCATGATAAGGAAACGCAAATTAAAATTACCGATGCGCTCAATACGTTAATCATCGACACAAATAAACTTCAGTCGCTCGAAAGTGTTGAACGTTACAAAGTCATCAATCGCATTGTTGAAGAATGCATCACTCATAAATCGGCAATAAAAACAGAATCGTTTACGCAAAAATTAGATGGGATATTAACTCATCGCATTTGGGGATACGCTATTTTTTTAGTGGTGTTGTTTTTTATATTTCAGACTATCTTTTTCCTTGCCGCCTTTCCTATGGAATGGATCGAGAGCTTGTTTGTTTTTATTTCTGAAGCTACAGCCAATGTTCTTCCTGCAGGTGAACTCAGCAATTTACTAGTAAATGGAATAATAGCAGGCTTGAGTGGAGTGGTTGTATTTGTTCCTCAAATTGCATTGTTATTTACATTCATTGCCATTTTAGAAGACACAGGTTATATGGCGAGAGTGAGTTTTATTATGGATAAACTGATGCGAAAATTCGGATTGAATGGTCGGTCTGTTATTCCATTGATAAGTGGAGTTGCTTGTGCAGTGCCCGCAATCATGAGTGCGCGTACCATCAGCAGTTGGAAAGAACGCATGATTACTATTTTTGTAACTCCCTTAATGAGTTGTTCGGCTCGACTTCCTGTTTATACTTTATTGATTTCGTTGATAGTTCCGCAAGATAAAAATGCAGGTTTTTTTAATTATCAAGGTTTGATATTAATGGCCATGTATCTGATTGGATTTATTGCTGCGATTGCTGCTGCATGGGTTATGAAATGGATTTTAAAAGCAAAAGAGAAAAGTTATTTTATAATGGAGTTGCCTGTTTATCGCAGTCCGCAATGGCGAACGGTTGGGCACACCATTTACGATAAAGTAAAAATGTTTTTGTTTGATGCAGGTAAAATCATTGTTGCTATTTCCATCATTCTTTGGTTTTTATCAGCACACGCACCTGGAAATAAATTCGATGAGATTGAAAAAAAATATCAGGATAATACTTCGATAGCGGACATGAATCAAGATGAAATTGATGCAAAAATTTCCTCTGAAAAACTAGAAGCATCCTATGCCGGAATGCTTGGAAAATCAATAGAACCAGCAATTAAACCTTTGGGCTTCGATTGGAAAATCGGAATTTCATTGATTACTTCTTTTGCAGCAAGAGAAGTGTTTGTAGGAACAATGGCAACAATCTATAGTGCTGGCAGCACGGATAATACACAAACCATCCGTGAAAAAATGCAAGCAGAAAAAGATCCGGAAACAGGAAAACCGAAGTATTCGATTGCAGTTGGATTTTCATTGATGATTTTTTATGCTTTTGCTATGCAATGTATGAGCACACTCGCTGTTGTTTATCGCGAAACAAAAAGTTGGAAATGGCCTACAGTGCAATTCTTCTTCATGGGCGCATTGGCTTATGTTTCTAGCTTTATTGTTTATCAATTGTTAAAGTAGTACGGATAACGAATAAAAAAAACGAATTTGCGAATCTGTGTTCGTTGATTTTTTATAATCAGGATGTATTCCCCTCGTGAGAGTAGGTAGGCCTGCCTGCCGGTAGGCAGGGGTGTGTATAAAATGTCTGTTATTTTAATAAATTAGATTCGTAAATTCGTTTTTTTATTCGTTATCTGCATATCAAATGAACCAACTCGAAAGAAATCAATCCATCCTGCACAAATACATCCCTGAAAAGGCGGTGCCTGCTATTTCCGAATGGATTTATAAATTCGATTTCAAATTAAAAATTAAAAAAAGTCGTAGCTCTAAGTATGGTGATTATCGTCCGCCTTTTAGAGGAGAAAATCATTTGATTACTATTAATTACGACATGAATAAGTATGCTTTTTTGATTACGCTTGTTCATGAAATTGCTCATTTGTCGACCTACAACAAACACAAAGACAATGTGAAACCGCATGGAGAAGAATGGAAATTGCATTATAAATTATTGATGCAGCAGTTTTTAATTCCAGATATTTTTCCGGTGGATGTGATTACTGCATTGCGAAAATATATGAATAACCCAGCTGCATCTAGCTGTTCGGATACCAATTTATTGCGAATCTTAAAAAATTACGATATCAGAGAAAACACTGTTTTACTGGAAGATGTTCCAGAAGGGGCAACCTTTTCCTATAACGATAATCGCCACTTTATAAAAGGCCCTCAAGCCCGAAAACGGATTAAGTGTTTGGACGTGAATACCAAGGCGACCTACCTGTTTAACCCCATTACCGAAGTATTGGTAATTCATACTCCTTTTTTTGCCGAAAATAAGGCATAAATCACCAACAATTAATCAACAAATAGGCTGAACATATTGGGTTTTTGTTAAATTTGCTCTTAGGGCAAATTTAATACTAAACAGACTATTTTCCCCTCTCCTTTTTCTAGGAGAGGAATGAGGTGAGGTTTTAAGATTGGACTTTTTAGTATTTTATTTGCATCCAACATTTATCAATTAGAAACGCTTAAAAATTTTACATTATGACTGCAAATACAATGGAAAAAAACATCGATTTAAAAGTTTCAAAACTTGCTCAGAATATTATTGGATCTGAAATTATAAAGCTAGCAGCTGAGGTAAACGAAAAAATAAAACAAGGAGAAAAGGTTTATAATTTTACAATTGGTGATTTTAATCCAAAGTTATTTCCTATTCCTGCAGAATTAAAAGCTGCAATCATTGCTGCGTATGAAGATGATCAAACAAATTATCCGGCTGCGGATGGTATGTTGGAATTGCGTCAAGCTGTATCCAACCTTCTAAAAGAACGCGGAGATTTAGATTATAAAACCGATGAGATTGTAATTGCTGGTGGTGCTCGTCCTGTTATTTATGCCATTTTTAAAGCATTGGTGGATGAAGGCGATACAGTTATTTTTCCTGTTCCATCATGGAACAACAATCACTATACATATTTGAATAATGCAAAACCTGTATTGATTGAAACAAGCCCTGAAAATAAATTTATGCCAACGGCTGCTGATTTCAAGCCTTATATGAGCTCCGCAAATTTAATTGCATTGTGTTCTCCCTTAAATCCTACCGGAACAACTTTCCGTAAAAAAGATTTGGAAGAAATTTGTGATATGATTTTGTTAGAGAATGATAAGCGTTTAGCAGAAAATAAAAAACCATTGTATTTGATGTACGATCAAATTTATTGGGAATTAACTTTTGGTGAAACAAAACATTACAATCCGGTATCACTTCGTCCAGCAATGAAAAATTATACTGTGTTTGTAGATGGTATTTCCAAATCATTGTCTGCAACTGGAGTAAGAGTGGGTTGGAGCATGGGTCCGAAAAAAATTATTGAGAAAATGAAATCCATTTTAACGCACGTTGGCGCTTGGGCTCCGAAAGCGGAACAAATGGCAACTGCAACTTATTTAAACGACTTAAATCAGTATGGTAAATTTTTGACGGACATCAAAACAAAAATTAATGACCGCCTTGTAAATTTCCACAAAGGATTTCAAAGTTTAAAAGCAGAAGGATTTAAAGTGGATTCAATTGCTCCGGAAGCAGCTATTTATTTAACAGTGCAGTTTTCTTTACACGGACAAAAAAAAGCAGATGGAACAGTTTTGAATACAACACAAGATGTAACAAAATATATTTTAGATGAAGCAAAAGTTGCTTTGGTTCCATTTTATGCATTTGGTGCTTCCGTTGATTCAAGTTGGTACCGTTTGTCGGTTGGAACTTGTAAAATAGAAGAGATTGATGCGGTGGTTGAAAGTTTGAGAAGTGCTTTGAAAAAACTAAAATAGTACGGATAACGAATAAAAAAACGAATTTACGAATCTGTGTAATTTTGGATTTGTAAAAAAATCAGTAGATGAAAAATAGTACAACCAAACAGGAGCAATTAGTCTGAAAAAATAATTCAGATAGAATAATGAATTTTAACAAACCCAGATTCGTAAATTCGTTTTTTTTCGTTATCCGGATAAAAGAAAAAATATAATTTGTAATAATATTATCTAAGTGAAAAATAATTATTGTGTGATAATGGCAGGTGGCGTAGGAAGCCGCTTTTGGCCGATGAGCAGAACCGCTCATCCAAAACAATTTATGGATATTTTAGGGACAGGCAAAACACTTTTGCAACAAACCTATAGTCGATTTTCAAAACTTTGTCCGAAAGAAAATATTTACATTGTTACCAACGAAGCTTACGTAGATTTGGTAAAAGAACAAATCAAAGGCATTGCAGATGCAAATATCTTAAGTGAACCTTCTCGTAAGAATACCGCTCCGTGTGTAGCATACGCTTGTTATAAAATAGCACAATTAAATCCGGATGCACTTACCGTTATCGCACCTTCTGATCACTTGATTGTGAAGGAAGATACTTTTGTAAAAGCAATCAAAGCCTGTTATTTAAAAGCAGCTTCGCAGGATTGTTTGGTTACGCTGGGTATTCGTCCTAGTCGCCCCGACACCGGTTATGGTTATATTCAGTTTGTAGAATCAGAAACAACGGAAAAAGATAAACGGATCAAAAAAGTGAAAACGTTTATGGAAAAGCCGGAGTTGGAAATGGCAAAATTCTTTTTGCAGAGCGGAGATTTTTTATGGAACTCAGGAATTTTTATTTGGAGTGTAAAAAGTATTATAAAAGCTTTTGAAGCACATTCTCCTGAGATAGATACAATTTTTAAAGAAGGAAATACTGTTTACAATACGGACAAAGAAAAAGAATTTATTGCAAAAGCATATTCCAGCTGTAAAAACATTTCCATTGATTATGCAATCATGGAAAAAGCAACGAATGTGTATGTGCGTTCATCCATTATTGGTTGGAGCGATTTAGGGACTTGGGGTTCTTTGTATGGTCACATTAAACAAGATGAAAACAACAATGCTGTTGTAGGCAAAAATGTGATGATGTACGATTCAAAAAATTGTATTGTTAATGTTTCCAAAGATAAATTAGTAGTAATGCAAGGCTTAGAAGATTATATTGTTGTTGAATCGGATGGAATTTTGTTGATCTGCAAAAAACAAGATGAGCAAGAAATCAAAACATTTGTAAACGATGTGAAGATTCAAAAAGGGGATAAGTTTGTTTAGTTGGTTGACTTGTTCATTGGTTTAATAGTTCATTGGTTTGCTGTGTATTGTTATTGTGGGTGTGATCTTCGAACTAACTATGATCAATTCCCCCTAAAAAATTGTTTCAGCTTCCCTTCTCCATTTGGAGAAGGTGTCCGAAGGACGGATGAGGCGAAAAGGGGGGTTAGTGGGATTTGCATGATGTAAGAAAAATTAAATTTCAAAACCAAAAATCGGTTACATATGACGAGATTGCTTCGCTCTGCTCGCAATGACGCCATCAATTAGCACTTCACTCAATCCACACTCTTCCCATCATTATATTTCTTTCCTCTATACGCTCCAGAGAAATAGACAATAAACTTTGCTCCGAAAATAGCTTGTTCCTGATTCCAATCCACAAAAAAAGTTAGACCTGCTCCAACATCATAAGTTATTTTTTTTACTGCTTCTATTTGCGCGTAAATTCCAGGTTGTGTAAACGGACGAGTATAAACACTATCGCCAACCTTTGCGTAGCCTGTTGAATAGGACAATCCTGCAAATCCTGCAAAATGAATGTCTTTGTCTTCGTATCGTTTTCCATACCCTAAATGAAATTGATAATTGTCGTAAAAACCAAATTGTTCTCCTGAGATAAATGTACCCAATTGAAAATAATGTTGTTTTAAATGAAAATTGAAATCTAGTCCGCCCGCAAAACCAATTTTTCTTTTGTAGGTTAAGTTCTGATTAAAACCTCCGCCAACGGTTAACCAATTGTTGTAGTAGCGTAATTTTTTATTGTTTAAAGTAAAAGTGCTATCGATAGGAGCGATGTGTCTTTTCTTTTTACCGCTAGCAGTAGTTTGTGAGTCATTTGTTTCTTCAACTATTTTATAACGTTTGCCATTGATCACAGTATCGGTTTGTGAAAAAATAGAGCAAGCAATAAAATTAATTGCAATAAAAAATAAGATGGAAAGATGTTTTTTCAAAATCTTAATAGTAAAAATAAAAGGGATGATTATTAACGAAGGCAAGCCTCCTTTTAGTGTATTGTTTTCGCTTCATATTAGAGATTGCTTCACTTCGCTCGCAATGACGTCCTTTAATAGAATAGTTTAAATAGAACGTCATTGCGAGGCACGAAGCAATCTTATCTTTGCTACTTCATGCTCCCACACATATCTTCCGGTTTCACCCATTCGTCAAATTGTTCGTTGGTTACATAACCCAATTCAATTGCTGCTTCTCTTAATGTCTTGTTTCCTTTATGAGCAGTCTTTGCAATCTTCGCTGCTTTCTCATAACCAATATGTGTATTCAAAGCTGTCACCAACATTAATGAATTTTCTAAATGTTGTTTTAGCATAGGCAAGTTTGGCTCAATTCCTACAGCACAATTATCATTGAAAGAAACACAAGCATCACCAATCAAACGTGCCGATTGTAAAACATTTGCAGCAATCACAGGTTTGAAAACATTCAGTTCAAAATGCCCATTCATTCCGCCAATAGAAACGGCTACATCATTTCCCATCACTTGTGCGCATACCATTGTTAATGCTTCGGGCTGTGTTGGATTTACTTTCCCTGGCATAATAGATGAACCCGGCTCGTTATCAGGAATAATCAGTTCTCCAATTCCTGAACGCGGACCGGAAGACAACATTCTGATATCGTTTGCAATCTTCATTAAAGAAACCGCTGTACGTTTTAATGCTCCTGATAATTCAACCATTGCATCATGTGCCGCTAGTGCTTCAAATTTATTGGGTGCAGTTACAAAAGGAAGGCCTGTTAATTCTGCAATTTTTTTTGCTACTAAAACATCGTATCCTTTTGGTGTATTCAATCCTGTTCCAACAGCTGTTCCGCCCAATGCCAGTTCACGCACCATCTCCAATGCATTTTTAATGGCACGAATTCCATTCGTTAATTGTTGTGCATATCCTCCAAACTCTTGTCCGAGTGTTAAAGGTGTTGCATCCATAAAATGGGTACGACCCGTTTTTACAATATTCTTAAAGTCGTTTGATTTTTTTAATAAAGTATCTCTTAATTTTTCAATTCCAGGAAGTGTGATATCTACAACTTGCTTATAAGATGCAATGTGCATTGCAGTTGGATAAGTATCGTTTGACGATTGTGATTTATTTACATCATCATTTGGATGCAATACTTTTTTCTCGTCTGCTAATTTTCCTCCACTCATAACATGTGCACGATATGCAATTACTTCATTCGCATTCATGTTGGATTGTGTACCCGAACCTGTTTGCCAAATTACCAATGGAAATTGATCGTCCAGTTTTCCTGCAATTATTTCATCACAAGCTTTTGCTATAAGATCTTTTTTATCTGCCGACAAAACACCCAATTCACAATTAGCCATTGCAGCAGCTTTTTTCAAATAGCCGAATGCATATATAATTTCCTTGGGCATACTTGCTTCAGGTCCAATTTTAAAATTGTTACGTGAGCGCTCTGTTTGTGCTCCCCAGTATTTATCAGCAGGTACTTTTACCTCGCCCATAGTGTCGGTTTCAATACGGTATTCCATAAATAAGTAATTAAGTGATTAAGTAACTAGGTGATTAAGTGCGTTAAATTCAGATGTAAATTTAAGATTATTTTTCGATTTTCGAAAGATTATTAGAAGGAATTCCCCCTTTACAAAGGGGGGCAGGGGGATTTTGATAATGTAAATGGGTAAGACAAATTATTCTTTCGGAGGAATTCACATTGATTCCAATTTAGCTATGGAGCAGAAGCTATAGACTCTTTGTGAAAAAGAACAAATGTGCTAAATGTATACAGTGTAAAGATGCTTTTAAATATCGAAAAGGTTCTAAATCCTTTTTTAATAAAGGGAATTGTGATAATTAATACATTTTTTATACATTAGCATACTTCGGTGTACCGAAGGTTTGGTTTCAGGATGGCCGGAAAAGAGTTTAAGATAGGTTTTGGCCGAGAGTTCGAGCCCCAGTGCGCACCCTGGATATGTTGGACATCATATAAATAATGCGAAAAATAATCAAGAAATGATAGGTGAACCAGATAATATTATTTTTCTTAAACCAACGGAACATTATGAAACGCATAGTAATGGAAAATATAAAATTCCAACTTCTGGAAATACCATAAATAGGAGAGAGCTTATTAAGGAGGCAGAACAGCAAGCAACTCAAACAGAACAAAAAGCAGCTCCAACAGGACAATAGACAACTAATTTAAAAGAATAATATAGGTGAATTACATAGAAGAAATTGAAAATTTACTATACCTAAACAAAAAACTTGGGTTTATAGATTATGGAGATGGAGCAATGTTAATAGGTCACGTGCCGCATGTTGCTCCAGCAGCATATCTACATAGAATTTATTCTCCTTTAAATAATAATGATATTACATTGTTGGAAAATCTCTTGCAAAGAAATCTTCCTAACCAATTCAAATCATTTTTACTTAAACATAATGGGATTTCATTTTTCTTAGACTCTTTATATCTATATGGTTTAGAGAAAAACTCAGATGGAAGATTATCAAAACCTATATTTCACCCTTTTTCTATACTAATTCCTAACACTATTGAAAGGCCAAAAGATGCTGAAGACTCTTTTCTATTTATCGGTGGGTATGGAGATGATGGCTCAAAACTTTATATAGATGATAAAACTGGGAAAGTATTCCACTGTGAAAGATATTATTCAAAAAAAATATTAAAAGTATGGCCCAATATTGAAATCATGTTGTTAGATGAAACAAAAAGAATATCGAAAAAATTTGATGAAAACGGAAAAGAAGTGTGATGTGGAGATTTCACTCACTCAGACCCCTACTTTCCGGAATATTCAGACCCCTCAAAATCTTGGGTGCTTTTCGGTTATAAACCAATATTTATAATATTTTCAAGAGGACTGGAAAGCAAAATGAGAGGGGTCAATTTTTAGCGATCAATTGGGGTCTGAGTGAGTGAAATTTCCATTTTACCAACAGGTTTCTTTTCAGGAATATAAGTCTTTGTCTTTTTTAACTCATTATTTTCATAATACTCTTCTTTAATCAACTTTCCTTTTTCGTTCCAATATCTCCATGTTCCAGTTTTTATATTGGCTTCACTTTGGGTGTTGCCATCTTGGTAATAGGCTTCTAAGTTTATTTTTCCATTTTTATACCACTCTGTAAATTTGCCGACACGAAACAGAGGCATATCTATTTGTGTCCCTTCTCTTCCAATTGTTGAATCATTATAATACTCCTTAAACAATTGTTTTCCGCAATTATGGATTCTTTTAGACTTTAGTTGCCCATTTTCATACCATTCGGTTTCCTCTAGCCCATCTTTTCCATTGCACTTAATTGAATCGTTCATATACTTTGCCAGACTGCTCATTTTCTGATTTTCATAAAATCCAATAATTATAGTTTTTTCGTTATCCAAAAAACACTGTATATTCCCATTTTCATAATACATATATGATATTCCAACACGTTTTCCTTCTTTCATTACGCGATCAAACATCACTTTCCCATTTTTATAAAGTCTCTTATCAATCCCATCTCTAATGCCATTTTTCCATTGAAAATGACATTCTAAATTTCCATTATCATAAAATGTTTTTAATTCTATTTTAAATCCATCTACATATTTTTCAACAGCAAGCATTCTCTCATTGTTTAGTAAAAAATCACTTGTGTCTATTCCGTTAAATTTTTTTCCTTCCTTCAACTTTGGTATTGTGTCAGAATAGTAAACCATTCTGAAAGTTTTTGGAATTTTCAAAAACCTCGAAGAATCAATACTTTTCTGACATACTGATACAAAAGGGACTAAAAGGAAGAAAAATATAAAATTAATTTTTTTCATGTTTACATAATTAATTTGGCCACCAGTCAGGACGTTGAGCAGCTGGTATATATCCATAGAACGTTTCGTTTTGGCCAGATATACCAACTTGCTGGTAACTAAAAAAGTATCGATTTGCTGGCAAAGTCCATCGATTCAAATCAAACCACATACTTGAAACATATTCTACGTTAGCTGTAAGACTGAGTATTGCTGTACAATCATCAGGCTTTCTAATAGTTATAGTACCTCCAGTACCTCTGTTTTTTTTAGGAATATTAACAGTCAGTGTTTGACCATTAGAAAGTCGTGCTTGTTTTTTAGCATCTAAATTATTAAATTTTGCAGCACCCAGCAACAAAATCAACGTCCATACGATAATTTGCTGCCGGGTTCGAACCCAGGACCCCTACATTTATTCCTTACTGGTTTCCGGTCATCCTGAAACCAAACCTTCGGTACACCGAAGGTATGAAATATTCCTTTTCTATTGTTTTTGTTAAAAAATTAAGGTTTTGAGGCTTTTTTCTTAGAAATTTTAAAACCAATTTTTTTACGAGGACTTTCTTTTTTATCAAGTAGTTCATCAAGGTATTGAAAAACTACTTCTATGTTTTTGGTGTTGTTATCGGTTTTCTTTCTTATTTCTTCTATTGCGAGGCGTAGTTCAGTATTATCAAATAGCATTTGACGAATTTGTGTAAATACTCGCATAATTTGAATATTTACATTTATAGCTATATCACTGTTTAAAATTCCAGATAACATTGCTACTCCTTGTTCTGTGAATACATATGGGAGCCTCCTTGTTCCACCCCAACTTGATATTCCATTTTGGAATATCAAGTTTTAAAATTCTTTCTCTGTCAATTGAAACATAAAATCAATTGGAAACCGTTTCTTATTCCTAAATACTGATTTATTCAAATTTCCTGTAGTTACTTGATATAATTCTGCTAAATCTTTATCCTGCATTACTTTCTGTCCTCTTACGTGATAAATTTTGTTCATTATTACCTCATGCGAAATTGATAATAACGTTATTTTCTTTGTCATATTTTTTATGTTTAGGGGTATCGCATTTTGCGTTACCACTTGTTTTAATACTCGTGTTTCTACCCCTACATGTCAGCAAGGTCTTTATCTAACATTACTTTTTGCCAGGTCACAAATTGTGATCTTGAAGATTTTGGTTCGAAAATCTAAACTGTTTTTTCTTTGAGGTGCCAAATTGCGACCTCAAATTCTATTCACCAAATTTTAAGTACTTAGATATGATTGTTTTTTAAACAGGAAGGATGCTTTTTGAATTTCGGTAAACAAAAGGGCATTTAATACTTTGCAAGTAAGATTGGAAATAAAAATTTACTTCAAAAACTCCAAAACACTCTCAGGAGGCCTTCCAATAATGGCTTTACTCCCTTTTACAATAATTGGTCGTTCAATTAAAATGGGATTTTGAGAAAGAATTTTTATCCATTGTGCTTCGGTCAATTTTTTTGAAGCAAATTTTTGTTTGAAAACAGGTTCTCCTTTTCTTACAATTTCTTCTGCTTTCATTCCAAGCATTTTCAAAAGCTCTTTGATTTCTTTTTGAGTGGGAGGCGTTTTCAAATATTCAACTATTTCAGTTTTTACTTTCTTTTTTTCTAAGATAGAGCAAACGTCTCTGCTTTTAGAGCAACGGGTGTTGTGGTATAGCCTCACCCCGGCCCTTTGATGACGATTTTCTTTTTTATTTTTTTGCGTCATCGAATCCTCACGGATTTCCAAAGGAGAGGGAGTTGTCTCTGTTTTTATTTTTTTCGTCTTTGACATTTTCGTTTTTAATTTACATTCTTGAACAAAATTGAGCTGTACACACAACACGCATTGTGTAAATCCCCTACGAAGGAGTCCTTCGGACCTAGCCCTTTTTTAGGGAGAATTGCTTCCACTAAAATTGAACATTTTAAGCATCAAAGAAATTCTAATCCATTTTTATTTTTTTTCGTTTTTGTCACCTCTCAATTTTTGTTTCGAAGCTTGCTCCCTCTCCTTCGGAGAGGGCAGGGGTGAGGTCTACGAGTTCCCGTATTCCATCAAATAAGACTTAATGAAATCTTTCAAGTCGCCATCCATTACTGCTTGAATGTTGGATGTTTCATAACCTGTTCTTACGTCTTTGATAAGTTTGTAAGGATGAAAAACATAGTTACGAATTTGTGAACCCCATTCTATTTTCTTTTTATTTCCTTCGATCACATTTATTGCTTCACGTTGTTTTCGTAGTTCTATTTCAAACAATTGCGACTTCAATAATTTAATGGCGTTCTCTTTATTTTGTAATTGCGAACGCGATTCCTGATTTTTGATGATGATTCCGGATGGCTTGTGATACAAACGTACTGCGGTTTCTACCTTGTTTACATTTTGTCCGCCTGCACCGCCTGCTCTAAATGTTTCAAATTCTAAATCGCCTGGGTTCACATCAATTTGAATGGTATCATCAATTAAAGGATAAGCATAAACAGAAGCAAAAGAAGTGTGACGTTTAGCATTGGAGTCGAAAGGAGAAATGCGTACCAAACGATGAACTCCATTTTCACCTTTTAAATATCCGAAAGCATAATCGCCTTCAAATTCAAGTGTGACAGATTTAATTCCGGCCGCATCACCATCAGTTCTATCTGTTTCTTTTATCTTATAACCATTTTTTGTTCCCCACATCATATACATGCGCATCAGCATTTCTGCCCAGTCGCAACTTTCTGTTCCACCTGCTCCTGCATTTATTTGAACTACACAACTTAAAATATCCTCTTTTCCACTGAGCATGTTTTTGAATTCAATTTCTTCCAACAGCTGAATAGTTGTTTGATATTGTTGTTCAACATCCTGCTCTGTAGCTTCCCCTTGCTTGAAATAATCATACAGCAAAGCAAGGTCATCCACATTGCTCTCTGCCTGAGCAAATGATAAGCTCCAATTCTTTTTTAATTTGGTTTGTTTTAGCAGTTCTTCTGCTTTTTTAGGGTCATCCCAGAAATTCGGTGCGAGTGCTTTCTCTTCTTCTTCAGCTATTTCGCGAAGCTTACGATCGATGTCAAAGATGCCCCCTTAACGCACTGGTGCGTTCCCGAAGGTCTTTTAGTTGGTCTGTAGTAATCATGGCGTAAAGTTAATAAATATTGGGAATTTGAGAGAGAAATAAGAGTATTTTTGTGGCAATGAAGCCAACAAAATATTTCAGAACTACTACAGATGAATATTGTCATATCAGTGATGATACGGTTTTTATATTCAATACTAAAGAACCAACACGCATTCCATTAGAGCATGAAGTAAGCGATGCTTGGGGGATAAAAAGTGTATTGAATTATATATTTTTTGTGATGATTTTGTTTTACACTATGTTTTCTGTTTCTTATTATGGTGCAGGGTTTTTTATGCAGCCACTTAATTACGGAGCGCTTCTTTTGTTGTTTATTTCGTTTGTGAAAATAAAGGATGGTTTTGTTAGTAGTTCAACGCCAACTATTCAAAGAAGTAAAATAAAAACGGTACATTTTAAAACACCAATGTTTTCTTTTGCTAGGGTCGTGATTTATTTTGAAGGACCCGAAGGAAAAGTGCTGAGAAGAAGTATTTCTGTAAAGTATAAGCAGGAAGCGGAGCAAGTACTTAAGGAAACGGGGTTGTTAGTGTGAGTCAATTTTTGCTCGCAGATTTCGCAGATTTTCGCAAATTTTTTACTCTAGATTCTTAATAGTATCCCAAATAAGATCCCCTTCAAAACCTCTCGACATAGCATATTGTGCAGCCTTGTAATTTCTAACTTGCTCTTTCCCTTTTGGATTTTCTTTTAATTTTTTGGCAAGAATATTTTTTAGTGTTTTAATATAATCAGCCTCATCAATTTCCTGCATTCCCTTTTTTATGCAGTAGTCAGAAATTTTACGTTTTTTTAATTCGATTTTAATTTTAACTCTTCCCCATTTTTTTATTCTGAATTTCCCTCCGGCAAAAGCTTTTGCAAAACGTTCTTCATTTAAATAATTATCGGAAATCAGATTGGCAATAATATTTTCTACATCATTGCTGTGCAAACCCCATTCGTATAGTTTATCGCGCATCTCTTGCTGGCAACGTTCCTGATATGCGCAGGAAAGTTGAGCTTTTATTGTTGCCTGATTGGGTGTGAGTCTCTTTTTAGGTTTTTTATCTTCGAAATCCATATTTACTCTCCTCAATTAACATTTTTAATCCCCCTTGCCCCCTTTTTTTAAATGGGGAATTTAATCCTGCTAAGTTTTAATTTTTTACTATTCTCGATTTTAACTCGAGTAAAGATGTTGCAGATTTTTTTTACTTTCGAACTAAAGTTTTCAATTTCCGACTAATCTCACTTCTAACTTCTAACTCCCAGCTTCCGACTAAATCAATCCTCGTGCTTTCAATTCCAAATATTTATTAATCGTGTTTACTGATAAATTTTGCGGAGCAGTTAAAATGCTATGAATACCATACTTTTCTAATTCTTTCACAACTAATTTTTTCTCGTAAGAAAATTTTTCTGCAATCGCTTTGTTGTATACTTCTTCAGTGCTGATAGCTGGTGTGTCGAGGAAAGAACGCAACTCCGTGTTTTCAAAAAAGATAACCACTAACAAATGGTCTTTTGCTATTCGTCTTAAGTATTTTAATTGTCTTTGTAATCCAGATAATGTTTCAAAGTTGGTATATAATAAAAACAAACTCCGCTGATTGATCTTTGTTTTTACATTGATGTATAAATTTTCAAAATCACTTTCCAAATAGCCTGTTTTTTGATTGTACAGCAATTCCATTATTTTTTGCAACTGTGCATTTCTCCTGTCGGCAGGGAGAACAGATTGTACTTTGTTTGAAAAAGTAACAATCCCTGCTTTATCCTGTTTGAGCATAGCAATATTAGAAATCACCAAACTAGAGTTGATTGCATAATCCAAAAGGCTCAAGCCTTCAAAAGGCATACGCATTATTCTACCCATATCAATTACCGAATACACTTGTTGTGATTTTTCATCTTGATATTGGTTGATCATTAATTTATTTCTACGAGCAGTTGCTTTCCAGTTTACTGTTCTGTAATCATCTCCTGCAACGTATTCTTTGATTTGCTCAAACTCAGCATTGTTTCCTCTTCGTCTAATTTTTTTAATTCCAGCATCGGTTAGTCTGTTGGAGATAGCCAATAATTCATATTTTCTCATTTGCATGAAAGAGGGGTAGACGGGAACGATCATGTCTTGAGAAAAACGATAACGTTTTTGAATGAAACCAATAGGGCTTTTCACATAAATATTTACCGCTCCGAAATGATATTCTCCACGCTTAACCGGACGAACATCATATTCAATAATCTTGTTGCTTCCGGGCTCAACAGAAAGTTTAAATTCTTTGTCACGTGCCTGAAATTGAAAAGGCAGTTCGTCAATCACGCCAATACGTACTGGAAATAAATAACGATTTTCAATAACTATTTGAACGGGATTGTCATCTCCATTTGATAATTTATCCAAAGTGTCTCTGCGAGCATATATCCCTTCTCTGTTTATAAAGAGAATCAATATGTCTATAAAAAAGAGTGCTGCAATTCCTATCAAAACATAATGTGCAATATCATAAAGTGTAGGAAAGAAAAATCCAAGTACAAGAAATACAACTTCAGCTGCTATAATGTAATATAGCAGGTTGGATATGTATATGGATTTTAAAAATAGCTTCATTGCGTATCAATATTCAACCCCTTCAGGGTTGTATGATTTTTATTTTCTTTTTCTGTTATTCATATTTAACCCTTTCAGGGTTGTATGATTTTTATTTTCTTTTTTTGTTATTCATATTTAACCCCTTCAGGGTTGTTTAATATTTACAGCTATTGGAAATTGACTTTTAACAAGTCTCTCACCCAAAATTATTAATGAACCAGCAAACAAGTGAACCAATGAATGAAGAGGCCTTGTACGAGGGTGCCTCGCTATGAAACCTTGCTACTATCTTGGCACTTCAATCTTTTCAATAATTCCTTTGATTACATCTTTTGTTGTAATTCCTTCCATTTCTTTTTCAGGAGTTAAAATTACGCGATGTTTTAAAACATGTGTTGCAACAAATTTTATATCGTCAGGGGTGACAAAATCTCTGCCTCGCATTGCAGCAATTGCTTTTGAGCTTGTTAAAATTGCTAAGGATGCACGTGGAGAAGCACCTAAATACAATGAAGAATTGTTTCTGGTTTGATTTACAATTTTTGCGATGTATGAAATTAGATTTGCATCAATGTGAATACTCCCAACTTTTTCTCTGTAATTTTTTACTTCTGATGCATTCATAACACCTTCTACCGAATTGATATCAATTGCATTTTTTCTTGCATGATAGTCGGCAATGATTTTTGTTTCGTCTTCTAATTTTGGATAATCTACTTCAATCTTAAATAAAAATCTATCCAATTGTGCTTCCGGCAATCTGTAAGTTCCTTCCTGCTCAACTGGATTTTGTGTTGCTAAAACGATAAATGGAGGAGCCAAAGGATATGTTTTTCCATCAACAGTGATTTGTCGTTCTTCCATCGCTTCAAACAATGCCGACTGTGTTTTTGCAGGAGCTCTGTTTATTTCATCAATCAAGACAATGTTAGAAAAAAGCGGACCTTGCTTGAATTCAAAATCAGAGGTTTTTAAATTGAAGATGCTAGTCCCGATAATATCGGAAGGCATTAAATCGGGAGTGAATTGAATTCGGGAGAATCCTACTTTCATTGTTCTTGCTAACAGTTTTGCTGAAAGTGTTTTTGCAACACCCGGAACGCCTTCAATTAAAACATGCCCGTCTGCCAATATTGCTGCAATCAATAGCTCAATCATGTCGTCTTGCCCGACAATTATTTTGTTGACTTCTCTTTTTATGTCCGTTACAGCTTGCTGTAGTCCACTTAAATCAACTCTGTTTTGAAATACTTGTTCTTCCATTTTTTTAATTCATTAGTTAATTAGTTCATAGGTCGCGAGGTTTCATAGCGAGGCACCCTCGCTACAAGGTCTCGCTATTTACTAGTTTTCTGTGTGTATTCTGTGTTTTCTTTAATTTTTTTGCCAGCTAATTTAATTACCAACTAGAATTTATTGTCTACTTTTTTATTGTTTGTTTTTTGCCAACTGCCAACTGTTTTAATTGTCAACTGTCTATTATCTTCTATTCTCCCTATGAAACGCTTCAATCATTCTATTTAACTTTAATAATTCCGGTTGTGTAATGCTTGTTTTTACATTAATGTCAGCAAAATAATAAAACAAATCGTGCACTTTATGTCTTTCTATTCCTGATAAATTCGTGATTCGATTGATAAATACATCATCGTATAAATTTGTTTTTATTTGAAAAGTAGATCGAATATATTCTAAAAAATATATTATTTTTTTGTCTGCTATGTTTTTGTGATTTCCTGTTTGATAATAAAGTGTTCCAACTATATCAACAAAGTCCAAGGTTGTATTCCTCAGTGGTTCTATGATAGGAATTATTCTTTGTCTGCGCTTAACTCCTATGATAATAAACATGAGCAATGAAAGTAGAAGCACAAAGTAAGCACTTTTTAAAGCAGGATTATTAAAAACAACTCTTAGCGGACTATCTTTCTGAGTATTTCCTGCTTTATAATGCTCATCCCAAATAATTTTTTGGTTTGGTAAATAGGATAGCGCTTTGTATGGATAATCGTAGTTTTCTCTGTTTATAAAAAGATAGTTGCTAAAAACCTCCGGTACGGTGCTTAAATAAAATTGACCTTTTCCCCAATTGATTTTAATAAAGTTAATTTGTTTGTGTAAGTCGGTTCCTAATACAATTGCTTTACTTGAATCAAACGAAGTGAAGTGACTATTCTCAATTCCTTTTGTGTAAACATAATCTTTCTTTCTTTTTAACAATGGATTTACAAAATTAATGGTCGCACTGTCGTATGGTTTATAAAACTGTTGCAGTGATATGGAGTCGTTTTTAAATGTTTCAGTGATTCCGGAATAATTATCAGTTTCTATTTTTAAAGTATCGGCAAAAATTTCTGAAAAATAATTAGCAGCAATAAAAACGGAATTTCCATTTTCTGCAAAAGCCAATAACTCACGTGTGTCTAATTTGTCGGGTTCAAATGCATCATTAATGATAATATAATTACTGTTCGAAAAACTTTTGTCATTTAGTACGTTGTAAATAGGAAATGATTCTGAACTAATTTCTTGACCAGGGAATATGCTTGGCAATGCTCCATACAAGGCCGATGTGCCAAATGGAACATTATCTTTTTTTTGAAATGTTTTAGTCCAATTGATTGGTTTTGGGGCAAATACTTGTAATATAATCAGTCCTGTGAAACACAGAACTAAAATAAAAATGTATTTTTTATTGCCTTTAAACATTTATGCTTTTATTTTAAAATCTTTAAATTTTGAAATAGTGTTTTTGAAATTAGTTTCGTCCAGTTGAAAATCGCCATACCAAATGTATTCGTAAAGCAATGCAAGTTCTTTAAATTTATTACTGAATTTGCTGTTTGAGAGTTCCATCGAATAATCATTATTGGTTTTATCAATTTGCCAAGAAATTAAATTATTGTCGGTTAACTCTTTTAATAATTTCAAAAAGTGTAAACGTACTGCTCTACGATAATCATTTCTGTCAATGGCTGTTGCAATCAGTTCATCAAAATTAATTTTATGAATGTCTTCTTCAAACTCTTTAAAATCAATATGCACGGAAGCACTTTTGCCATAAAATACAGCACGGATATCGTTTTTTAATACCAATAAAATAATAGCTACAATAGCAACCAGTATAAGTATGTAAGGTATTACAGCTAAGGTAGCAGCTCCGCCACCGGAACCAAAAATTTCAGCTAGCATTCTCCATATCCATTCTTTAAATCTGTCCCACCAGGTTTTTGCTGCTGGGCCAACACGGTCATATTTGTAATCCGAGTTTTCAAAAAGTTTTTCTTGATCAATGGGATTTAATTGCCGTACTTGAATTTTTGAAGAATCAGTAGAAAGAACAATTATGGTTTTTGTAGAATCGCTTAAAGCATTAGCAGTACCACTCTTTAATAAAATAAAAAGTAGTACTACCAATAAAAAAATAATTCGCTTAGTATTGCTGATTAACATTGGTGTTAGGAGTAGCTCCAATTTCATTAATTCTTTCCATCATTCCTTTTCCGTCATTTTTTTCTGCTAAACTATAATAATGTACACCGTTGATAATATACATGAAACCATATAACAATGTTGTGCAAAATGTACAAACTGTTGCAACAGCAATAAATGGAATAGAGGTTTCGTTTTCACCACCTTGCAAGCTGCTAAAGGTTAATACCATTTGATACGCAATTTGAGGGATTGAAAAAACCATTCCTATCAATCCAATTCCAAAACTACTACAAACAACAATTAACCAAGTCCACCAGAATTCGCCTCTCATAACTTCTTTGGTTTTGTTATAGGATTCAAAAATGCCAGTATTTTCTTCCATTTTTACTAAATACACAACAGATAATTGCCAGATGAGTGGTGGAAATAAAATGAGCATTCCAAAAAAAGCAGCAATTAGAAAAAGTACACCAAGTCCTGGAACGGCTAATCCTATTGCAACTCCAACTCCAACAATAAGTCCTATTATTATAATTAACAATATTGTTAAACCAAAAAACACACCCAAAATCCCGCCTATATTTTTTGTTAATGTATTGGCAACATCATTTATAGTAAATTGTCCCGGGCCTTTTTCTGAATAGTTTATCATATATGAATAAACCGTTCCAACCAAGGCTAAGTTTGCTAGAATGCTTGCAATAATAAATATTAAGTAAGTCCATCCAAATTGTTCAAGAATTACATCTAATGGATTGTTACCATAAGCTATTCCCGACTGCAAACGACTTTGCATTGTAATAGCGCTTGCTTGATAAAATGCCCCGGCAATAGAACTAATTAAAAGAAATGGGCCCGCAATAAATACAAGTGATTTCATAAAAAGTTTAAAATTTTGTCGAATAAACTTTATGGAAGTGTTAAACGTTTCTCCAAAATCACGCACTTGGCGTAAATTAATTTTTTCTTGATTCATGTTTTTAAAATTTAAAATTGTTGTTCGGTTATGTTTTTTTGTGAAATGCCAATCTCATTAATTCTTTCCAATAGCCCTTTCCCATCTTTTTTTTCTGCAAGGCTGTAATAATGAAAAGTGCTGATGACATAAAATATTGAATTGGTAATTGTTCCTAAAAATGTACATACAGCAGACACAATGATATAAAGAATAGATGTTTCTTGAACAGATTCAGCAGTGCCATAATAATTAATAAGGGTATATAAATAGGATGGTAATAAAAATAGAACCGAAAGTAGCGAAATAGTAAACAGTCCACAAACAACAAGTAGCCAAGTCCACCAAAAATTATCTTTCATAACTTCACGTGTTCTTCCGTATGCGCTTAGAGGGATTTCATTTTCTATAAGTATAACAAGAAACACAGTATTGATTTGCCAAAGCAAATTAGGACCTACTAATAAAATTCCAATAAAAATTAGAATCACCATTAGCACACCAAAAAAATTTGATGAGTTTCCAATCATTCCTATTATGTATACCAATGCAACTATAAAGATGGTAGTTAAAAAAGAATACAATAAAAATCCTCCAGTTATTTTTCCAATGTGGGCATTCATTTTTTTGGCGACATCAGCAACCGTAAAATTTCCTTTCCCTTTTTCGCTATATACTATCATATAACTGTAGGTTGTGCAAATTATTGATAAATAAGAGAGGATCTGTAGCAACAATGATAAAAAGTATTCCCAATTGTAAATTTTAATATTATAGAGCAATCCAGCTTTTACAAGGGCTGTTTTGTCGATAATAACGGAGTCGTAATGAGCCAAAATTAAACTGTAACTTAATATAAAAGGACCGGCTAAAAATAACAAGCAAATAAAAAAAGAAGAAAAATTTTGTCGTAAAAATTTCACAGAAATATTAAACGTTTCTCCGAAATCACGGGCTATTTTAAAATTTATATTTTCTTGTGAGATGTTCATTTTTATTTTTGAGCTCTATTGTTTAAGCGTATCGGGTAAATTATAAAATACCAGATGATAAACGCAAAGGATAATCCTATAATGGATAAGCTTAACCACATGGGCATATCGCTGTATCTGGTAACAAAGGATTCTAAAAAGCCTGCAACAATAAATACAGGAACCAATCCTACCGCAATTTTTACTCCTTGTTTGGCACCTCTCACAAATGAAGCACTTCTGGAATAAGTTCCTGGAAATAAAATACTGTTTCCCATTGTTAATCCTGCGCAACCAGCAATTATAATTGCTGAAATTTCCAATGTGCCATGTATCCATACCACTAGTGCAGATTGCAATAAAACACCTTTAGTATAAAAGAAAAACTGGAATGCACCAACCATCAACCCGTTTGTAAAAAGCATATAACCCGTTCCGAATGAAAACAATATGCCCATTGCAAAACAGATAAATGAAACGTAAATATTATTTACTGTTATGATAGAAAACATGTTTCCTTGGCTCATTCCTTTGTACACAGCCATTGGATCACCTTTGTTTATATTCTCCAGCGTTTCATTTACATATTGATCACCTAATATTAATCTTACGAATGTGTCATCGTATATGGCAGAAACCACACCTATTAAAAAGGCAATTCCAAAAATGATAAAAGCGTACAGTAATTGCTTGTGAGAATTTTTGAAAATAAATGGTAATTCGTACTTCCAGAAATTTACAATACGAGATTTTTTTTCTTTTTTGTTTTTGTAGATCTCCTGATGCACCCTTGCAGCAATGGAATTAAGATATTGGGTAGTTTTTGCTTTTGGATAATGTGTTTTAGAATACGATAGGTCATCCGTTAGCTGAATAAATAAATCAGCCATCAAATCTGGATTCGAGCTCCTTCTTGTGGAAATAAGCCCCTCAAATTCTTGCCACTTTTCAGCATTTTGTTTTAAAAAAGTTATTTCTTTCACAATGGGCTTATTTATTCATGTCAACATCGTGCTTATCCTACACGGACATCTGTAAATTTATACAAAATAATCGTTAAATAATAGATTTTTATAGTCCATTTAAATGCTTATTTTTATGGAGTAGCAATTGTTTACTCCCTATGGATAATATTAAAATACAGACCACTCAAAATGTTGATATAGAGTATGAATTAGCCAGTATTGGCGATCGTATTTTAGCGACTTTGCTGGATTATTTATTCTTTTTTGCTTACTTTTTAGTTATTATGATGTTTGGAATGTTTGCTGGAAGTGTGCTCAAAGACAATATTTGGCTTATTATTATTATGTGTCTTCCTATTCTCCTATATGATTTATTGTGTGAAATGTTCTTTCAAGGAAAATCATTTGGTAAAATGATTATGAAAATTAAGGTAGTGAAATTGGATGGAACGCAGGCTGGTTTTGGAGCCTATTTGTTGCGATGGTTATTGCGAATTATTGATACACGTTTGTTTTCCGGTGGAGTTGCATTGATTGCAATTTTGGCGAATGGAAAAGGACAAAGAATTGGAGATATGGCAGCAGGAACAACAGTTATCAAAATGAAACAAAAGGTAACTATCAACGATACGATTTTGAATAAAGTAAAACCTACATATACTATTGTTTTTGATGAGGTATCTAAACTTTCTGATGCTGACATCGCTATTATTAAAGAAGTAATGCAAGTGGCACTTAGAACTGGAAATCAGCAGGCAATTGATAAGCTTGCGGGAAAGACAAAAGAAACAATGGGAATTACAACCAATTTACCGCACACGCAATTTCTAGCGACTGTTGTTCAAGATTATAGCCAGTATAATTTCGATAAATAGATTCAGTTTTGGCTCGCAGATCGCGCAGATTTTTATTCCAGGAAGATCAGAATAAGTCCGATCAAAGGTAATAATCCTTGAACAAAAAATATTTTTTTGTCAACAGTGATCGCCCCATAAATGCTAGCTACCAATACACATCCCAGAAAAAAGATTGACACGTTTTGTGCCCAGAATATGTTGTCGATTATTAATGACCAGACCAGGCCTGCAGCTAAAAAGCCATTATACAAACCTTGATTGGCTGCTAACACTTTTGTTTTTTCAAATAAATCTTCCGGAAAATTTTTGAACACTTTTTTTCCTCTAGTAGTCCAAACAAACATTTCTAACCACATAAAGTAGAAGTGAAGAAGTGCAACAATTCCAATAATTATTTTGATTATTAATAACATAACTTACTTTTTTAAGATGGGTAATAAAATGCTGGACGGATAATTTGTATCATGATAAATCTTTATTGTCGATTTAATAAAATCTTTTTCATCACAATGATAGATATCCAAAAATTGCTGTGGATTCCTATCTACCAAAGGAAACCAAGAGCTTTGTATCTGAATCATCAACTTGTGTCCTTTCTGAAATGTATGCGCTACATCGGGCAATTCAAAACTAACATCGGTTATTTTGTTTGGAATAAATGGTTCGGGATTTTTTCCGATAGAGTCACCGGGAATAAAACTGTTTCTGAATTTCCCTCTTAATACTTCTCCGCGAACCAACATTTGATATCCGCCCATTGGATATTTATCGTTTTCTGAATACTTGAAATTATCTGGAAAAACGTCAATTAGTTTTACTACAAAATCTGCATCAGTAGTAGAGATGCTTGCTACTAAATTTGCTATCACGGGTCCAGCTAGTGTTATGTCTTCTGTTAAAACTTCAGTTGTAAACACCAAAACATCTGTTCTTCTCGCAGCAAAACGTTGGTCGTCTATCATGTATTCACGCGTGCGATAGGTGTGCACATCTTCCGTATATGGAACTGGTTTTGCGGGATCGCTTACATAATCCGTAAAGCTGTTTGCCGTTGTTGATTTTGTAAATGATAATCCACCATTCTCTTTTAAATAAATTGGTTTTGTTTCTACATTTTTTGGCGGCCATTCTGTAAAGTTTTCCCATTTATTTTCTCCTGAAATAAAAATAGTTGCTTCTGCAATTTTACTTGCATCGCCTTCACCTTTTAAATAATAATTGAAAAAAGGCATTTCAATGTTCTTATAATAGTATTCTGAATTTCCTTTTCCAAATTGAACGTTTCCTAAATAACTACCATCTGTTTTTGCCCAGCCGCCATGGACCCACGGACCCATTACTATTCTGTTATTTGTTTTCGGACTTTGTTTTTCAATTGTTTTATAGGTGTTCCACGAACCCCAGACATCTTCTGCATCAAACAATCCGCCTGTGATCAGCATAGCAGGTTTGATATCTTTCAAATGATAGGTTACAGCTCTTGCTTTCCAAAATGCATCATAATTTCCATGATTCATTTCTTCATTCCAGAATTTCATGGAATCGCCCATGTATAATTTTGTAAGATTTTTTAATGTTCCAACTTTTAAAAAGAAATCATAATTATCAGGAGTAGGATATTTAAAATCCGGACCGCTTTCCGTGGTTGGTTTCGGACGAGGAACTCCAAACGAATAATCGAAATCAAAATCATCCATTACAAAAAATGCACCTTTGTGGTGAACGTCATCGCCTATGAACCAATCGGTAACAGGAGCTTGCGGACCAACTGCTTTCAATGCTGGATGTCCGCATAAAGCAGCCATCGTAGAATAAAAACCCGGATAAGAAATTCCACTTACCCCAACATTCCCATTGTTGGTAGGAATGTTTTTTATCATCCAATCAATTGCATCATACGTATCACTTGCTTCGTCTACATCCTTTTTTGACTTCTTATTTGGATTGAATGGGCGCACATCTTCATAAACGCCTTCACTCATATAAGCACCACGTACATCCTGAAGAACAATAATATAATTTTGTTTAAAATATTCTTTAGTGTTTCTTGTCCAAAAAGCTCTGAATTTATTTTCACCATAAGGAGCGCAAGAGTAGGGTGAGCGCGTCATCATGATCGGGTATTTCTTTGTAGCGTCTTTCGGAATGTAAATCGATGTAAATAATTTTACTCCATCACGCATTGGAATGCTTCGTTCTATTTTGTAATAATTTGTTACAAAGTAAACTGAATCAGGATTGATGATTTGTGCTTGTGATGCAGCGAAAATAAATAGTGTTAATAGTATTGCGATAATTTTTTTCATTCTAAAATATGTATTATTTGTATATAACCTCTTTCTTCAGGCTTCCATTCTCGTTATAAAAGATCCATTTTCCTTTGCTTGAGTGTTTAATGTTTTGTCCCTCCGATTTTTTTGATCCGTTCTTATAATAGTTTGTCACATACCCATATGCCATAGCAATTTCATTAAAATAAAATGTTCCTCCTTTTGGGATCAGATATTTTTCAAATTGATCTCCCAGAAGCTTTTTTGTTTCGGCATTTATTTCCCAAAGATAAATAGAACTTATTGTATTTGAAAAACCATAATAGTTAGTGCTTTTCCTTTTGATTATAGTATCATCCTTAAAATCTATTTCATATTGAATGTTACTATCTTTATCATACTGAACAGCTTTACCATAGTATTTTCCGTTTTTAAAATTAAATGTACTAGCAAGACTTCCTTTCACATCGTACAATTTCATTTCCCCTTCAAGTTTTCCTTCTTTCATATTAAATTGCGCATTAATACTTCCATTTTTGTTGAAATATTCGTTCAGTCCGTTTTTATTTTCAGCGTCTTTAAATAGATTCTGATAATAATTTTGTGAAAAAAGACCTGCGTAGAAAAAAATAAAAGTTATTATGAGAATTTTTTTCAT
>ENA-ORBV01004049-ORBV01004049.1-microbial-mat-metagenome-genome-assembly--contig:-NODE-4049-length-28622-cov-9.155439_pt1 | contig 28622 bp, 19 predicted proteins | sample MGYA00237777_ERZ505514 | MGnify/ENA primary metagenome ERZ505514 (study PRJEB26160, sample SAMN06269048) | microbial mat metagenome | isolation source: Oligotrophic lake microbial mat | place...
ATTGTAGGTTACTGTCCCGAGAGTGTTCTCAATTGCTATTTATATATATGGGTACCAGACCCCCACTTCGGACTCTACCTGATTTACAGTATGACTATTCCAGCGTAACCTCTACTATTTTGAACTACAGTAATACTAGCTGGCTAGTAGCTACTACTACTAGTAGTACCATACCAGGCAGTAACTACTGTTACTATCCTTCGTGGTTAGCTACTACTAGTCTATCTACTAGTAGAGCTACGACTAAGTGTACCATTAACTATTACTGCTATCTAACTAGCTAGCTAGCATTAACAGTGGATGATACCTCACAAAAGTGTTGGTAGATTTTTAGAATAAAACCAACACCTTGACGATGTAGTAAAACATCGGGTCGGGAAGCGTCAACACAGAACAAACTTAGATACGAAGACAACGTAGATCAACACCAACCAAAAGACAATCCACAAGGTCTGGAAGGAAAATGGCGTCAGCTCAACGCGGTGGTACGTCCAGTAGATGTAGTCAGATTTATGGGTGAACTACAGTAGAGGACTCTGGGTACATGCTGGTGAACACCAGCAGTTCCTTCGCCATCTCTCTCTCCCTCTCTCTTTCTCCATCTTCTCTGTCTTCTCACGCAGCTTTGTTTGTTTTTTCTTAACTTGTATCACAGGGGGCTCCCCGGTAGTAGCCGATCAAGGCTACAAGGAGCCTTCATCGCTGTTACGAAAGAAACCTCCCGATAACGATCAGGAGAGGAGACCTGGGCGACTAAAAGCTGATGACGAGTCGAACCATGGTGTGTACAGCGGCGATGTACACTACGAAGATGGAAGGACAACAGGAGGAGGAGGAGGGCAAGACGAACGAAGCTGCAGAAGCAGTGGCAGCAGTGTGCAGTATCCCAATACGGATAAGGTTAGGGTTACGCATGGCGATCGGTCTAATCGTGGACTTGGTGGTGCACCTAGCAGCAGGACAAGAGGACACGATGACAGCTTTTATTGGAACCAGCAGCATCCCGGGATGGAGACTAAAGAGAAGGGGAGTATCCATGCGCACCGAAGTGGTAGTACCTACCGTGGAAGTATGAACCATGGTGATATCTTTCAAGGCTCATATCCCCGCGGTATGGATAGTTCGGGAATCACAACCTGCGCAGATACAGTTCAATTGGCGGAGAGCAATGCGTCATTGCATGTGACCTATCTTGGTGTTGATGCGTCTTCCGCCTCGCTTGGACAGTCCATGCAAGATTCTGTAAGTACATTATCGGATGGGTTGCTGTGTGTTTGTTCTACCCAGCCGTTGTTAGGTTTGGATCTTGGTTAAGAATTAGCTCACCCTCATGAGGCTGCATCTTTTGCTTTTTGGGTCAACCCATCACCATTCCCTTTTCTAGGGTACGGGAGGGATGACGGATAGATCATATTCTTCAAGACAATCAAGATCAAGACGAACGCCAGCAAGGAATCCATCGGAGATGTCCAGCAATAGCTACGCCGCCAGCGTTTCCAGCCACGCTGCCAGCATTACTAGCTTTTTGGATTTTGACCCTACTGCGGACATTCAACCGTTTCCGGAACCCAAGGATGAGGAGGAAGAAGAAGAAGACTGGCATGGAAGTAGGGCTGATAGGAACCGTCGGTTGAGCCCGATTGGTTTCCAGGACAATGATTTTGGTGACGAAAGTCTACGATGGGATGATGTGGGCAACCCCGCACCACCACGTGCCAGGTTAGCAGAACACTCACCTCATGGCTATGACAGTCGAAGGCGAACGTCCCATCGCCACGATGCACACGAAGATGAATACCATGGTAGGGAGCTAGCATCTTCAGATGAATACTACCTGGAAGAGAGAAGGCAACGGCAGCTGCGGAGACAGCAGCGGAGGCAGCAGAGACATGACAGGCAGCATTCACGCAGTCCACCACAGGAGCACTTCGACGACGGCCACGACGGCAATCGCTGGAGCAGTGGCAGTCGAGGAGAATGTCGTGCTCCACCTAGAGAAGAAGAATTCGATGGATACATTGAACGAATTTGGTCGGAACAAGATGGTACTTACATTGAACGAGTTTTCTTTTACCGCCAAGATTCTCCGCAGCAGCAGCGACCGCCCCCCAGAGACCGCTCTGGTCGAAGCCGTGAAGGTCGCAGCCCACGCCACCGAGGTGACTCGTATAAGCGATCCTCGCTGGAGGAGGCTGTACAAGGCAGCAGACGCCGTCACACTACTGGCAGCATCTCCAGCGTGTCACGCGAGGAGGATCAGTCACGACGCCGACAATCGGAGCCAATCCCTGGATATGGAATCGTGGTGGACGAAGCGAGCCAAGGTCGTCCGAAGGAGCGCGAAAGCACCACCCCAACTCCTCCTAGTGAGTCTAAAGACCGCGAAGACTCTGTTAGCCCTGGTGCTTTTCCGAGGAAATCTCTACGAAAAGCATGGCTGAAAGATTATGTTTGCAACAGCTACGAAAGCAGCAATAGCAGTGGCAGTAGCGGTAGCAAACCTGGTGCCTACTTTGAGCGTCATGCACTGAGCGAAGAGAAGGTCAAAGCCAAAGCAACTCGTTTTATGACTGAGGATAACGATGGATCTGTTTCACCCGAGCAGTTGCCCTCATGCATGCCCATGCCCGATGGTGGCGCCCATGATGTTCGCGGTGTTGGTGGCTATGGGAGCTTTGGCGACGACGAACCTTCGCCGCTCGTATCATCATCATCACCATCCATGTCTAATTCTCGTTCTCGACCTTGTGGTCCAGAGGATGATATTTATCTGGAAGTTTTTCCCGGAATGCAGGAGCGTTTGCGCCGGACCAAGGAAACTAAAGATGCTATTGAAAGGGACTTCTACACACCTGGAACTTGCTGTGCTTGCAACATGGACTTGTTTTGCATTGCCGATGTTGGGTATTTCATCTGTCCCACGTGCAAGACCATCAACCCTTTCCAGAACAATGATGGAGGCAGTGACGTGGGCATTGCCTTTGGCTATGAAACACTGTTCAAGATCCAATCGGAAATTCTTCGGGATCGACAACAGCAACAACGATAAGTACCCAACCTCCCTCGAAAGAACCTTTTTATGGGAGAACTAAACCTTGTGGCAGAAGTGAGCCATTGTCTGTTTTACTCAAAATTATAACTACATAAAAATATGAACTACCTTGATTGAACGCCTCTACTAAGCCTTAATACTATTGATAATAAATAGCTTTTGAGAGATAAAAACAACCCATTTAAGCAACTCCATAGATGATAGGAAAGCGCAGCTTTACATGCAATACTCCTTTCTCTATCAAAGGGTCGTCCGGTAACGCAAGCCGAAACCCCAATGAGGATGATGGCAGTTTTCGATTATGGGAGGATCATTTGAATGGTACGTGCATTGTTTCTGGCATCTCTTTCGATAAAAACGATGAATGAAATGCTTGGACTTCTTGGTCCTGAATAGGGACCATACAGCTTTCCCTACTGTATCTTCAGCATAGGCCGGCTGCTGCACACATCTCTAAAATGCTTGAGTGATGCCATGGAATTGTAGACTAAAAATGCGACAGGCGTGTCTATTGCCGACACTTTTTGAAGCAACACACAATGGGATTGTCCATTCCATTGCATAGTTGGGATTCGAACATTGGGTTTCGTTGTGATTTTCGAGCATGTGTTTGTAGCCTGCTGCGATTAGATTTATTTCGATGATTTAGGATTCCTCGCTGCCCACAAACTCATGCACCCCACACGCTCCAACTTGTAATCATGAAACGTATCGTCCAATACCTTTTCCATATCTGCATGACTATCATTTTGATTGTTTAAGGCCCCGAGACCGTGCGACACTGCAAGGACTGATTTTGCAAAAAGATTCGGCTCATCCTCACAATCCACAGGTGTCACGTTGGCTCCAAAGGCGACACCCTCGGGCTTCAACGCATTGGCGGCATTTTGGAGGACTACTTGTTTATCTCGGAGAGTACCAGGAATACAATGCAAGAGGTGGAACAATCCAACGGAATCAAATAGATTGTCGTCTTTGTTGCCCGCTCTTTTCATTGGAAAGGGATTCCTGGCATCACCTGTCAGTTCAGTCACTTGGTAGGATAATTGTCGCAAGCGATTGGCAGCGTACTTGGTCGATTTTTCGTTCAAATCCATAAGACAAATCTCAGGCTTTTCGACGGGCCACTTGGTATGGTAGAGAAAGTATCCACTCGCAACACCTACATCCAAGTGTCTTGCCCCGACGGATCGATCGTACAGTGCTTGTTCTCGAGAGAGTGGGCATTGCCACGCGTATGGAACTACAGTCTTGAGGACGGCCAAGTCGTACAGTGGAAGCGTAATAGCTCCATAGTAGCGAGCTCCTGCACTTATGGCTGTTTTCGTAGCCATTGTCAACGATATATTCAGATTAGTTTATGGACTAGCAGTGAGCCTTGGGACGACAAGTTTCCTTCTCCCTTCACGATGAGTGCATGGGTTGACTCACTCCTGTAATTCGAAAACAATAGAAAATGTGAGAAGCGCTGGGAAAAATGAGTCAACGTACGTCACCCAAATGAGTGACTCAGTCGTGGATATTTCCTTACTAGAAAAAGAACTGTGGCTGGACGCACATGTTGTCTTGGCAAAATGCTCACGTTCATGTCAGCATCCAACTAGCTAGCTAGCTAGCTAGCTAGCAGAGAGGGTAGGCCAAACAAGTTCGTAAAAGGGCTCTTTGTGTGTGTTTTTGCACAGAAGCTGTTCCATGCAAATGCAAATGGACAAAGATCTGATGAAATGTCACACTCATTCAGACCATGGGGCACATCCAGCAGTTGACAATTTCACCCAAATGATCAAAACTTCCACATGCAAGATTTTTCTCTTCCTCTGTGTCATTTGCCACAACGCTGATTTTTGTGTGTGACATTTGCAAATGTTGCAAATGCGATTTGTGGGACTCAAAACAATGTTTCATGCTGGTGACTTTGTCGCACAGAACTTGACAAACGACATTTCTTCACGGTCGAATCGCCAAACAACAAGGGACGAATGCAGCAAAGATTGCCTTAAACAGAAACTTTCCTACTCTAATGTTTCACCACTAGAACAGCTGCCACTGCATGCAAATTTGAAAGTTATAAGCATTGAGCTACCATGCGTTTGATCGAACACTTCCACAAGATCGACATCTTCTTTGGCAAGATTGCTTGCACGGTGCGCATGTTTCGTCATGGCGAGATGCTTTTGTTGCCACATGCCCGCAGGATGTCGCAACAGAACATGGCGTGGGAACTCATTGATTCCGTTCCACTTTGTGTTCCGCATTTGACATTGTGTCTTTTCCTCTAGGGCGCACATCAGTTGTTGGTCTAGAACTCGGGATGCGACTTCCATTCGTGCTTTGAATCACGGGTGAAATCGCACCATTGTCAAACTTTTTCAAAGTGTTTCAAACAACACACAAATTTGATAGATCTTTTGCAGTGTCACTTGTTGCTGAATCATCACAGCAAAGAATGCGACCTGATGAATTTTTTGTAACTTCACATGCAGCCAAACAAATGAGAGTCACATTTTCTTTCCAGATTCTTCACGATTTCATCATGAAAGAATCTCTGTTTTCAGTCCATGCCAAGGAAACACCAAAACCAACCAAAGATCAGAAACAGATTGAGAATTTCTGAAAAGGCATCACATAAGTTGTTCAGATTCTGCTAATTGCAACCGGCAGCAATGTTGTCTTCAGGGGTGGTTTGGAAGACATCAGCATCTGTCATTTTGGTAGCCTTGTGTTGCGTCTCACAAGTAAGAGTAAGTCCCGTTGAATCGCCACCCTCCGAAGGCATAATGACAGTCTTTTTCATTAAACAGATCAAATATCATCAGACATTTGATATCTCGTAATGGCGAAGCACAGATTTAGGGTTAACCACCATTCCACTTAGACATCAGTGAACGTTGAGTTCATTACCACGATCATTTCGACGCGGTTTATTCGTGCTCCTTGTGCCTTACGGTTACTGAGTCATCACTGACTCTACTAAAACCGCGACATCGCTTCTTCGTAAAGTCCATTGATTAGCTGCCTTCTTACTCGTATCTAGTCCCACCGAAAACATTCCCGTAGCTAGCTAGTAGATAAAGTAGCTATAGTGTTGTGGTGCATCTTCAGAACAGCTGAATGCCTCTCATTGTTTCATGATATCAGCAGCAACAACAAATAGCAATTGTACCTCTCTGTAACCAACAAGCAAAGAGACTGCAAGCTAGCTAGCAGAGGAAGAAATAGATAATCGTCTTGCCTTGGCCTAAAGCATGGTCGCCAACAATAGTCATAAACCCTCCACCTCTTCATCATCGCCCTCCCCTACTGTCCAAAAGTCAGCCAAAACTGCCAAACGGGCCTCTATTACTGGTGCTCCTGCCATGACGAAGAAGGAAGATTTCTCTGAACTCGAGTCCCTTCATGTCCGTGATTTGATTTCCGACAGTAAGAAGGAAAAGAAGACGAAAAAGAAGAAAAGCAAAAAAGACAAGGGATCTCCCACTCCCCATGAGGAGGAGGACGAGGAGGAAGACCACAGTGAAAGTACATCGGCCAACAACAATATGGATCAAAGCAGTAATCGACGAGTGGGACGATTTGCCTTGCAACAAACGGCGGCCATGCACAAGAAAGGCTGTAAAAATTTGGGTGGTTTATTGAATCCTCCCCCACCACCCATGGGCCAACAAGGAGGCAATCTAGAGTCTGCATCCGAGTCGGAAAAAGAGGATGAAGTACTGGGGTTGGACATTTCGTACAGTGAAAATGGTGACGCCAATAAAGATGAAGGCGGAAGACGACGAGGAAGAATGTCTCTGCAAGCGGTTCACAAAAAGGCGTGCAAGAATTTGGGCAGTCTGGTCAAACCACCTCCTCCTCCTACACAAGAGCCCACCAAAAAGGAGAAACGGTCCAAATCCAAGTCCAAATTACTGGAGGATTCTTCTTCGGGGAGTGCCATTGGCCGCTCTCAAAGTACCGAAGATGAAAGTGAAGTAGACAGCAGCACTCGTCGTCGTCATCGTCATCGTCCCACCAAAGCCAAAAGTGCCGAGGGATCCATTCCCACGGCTCGTAAATTATCGGCGGCCATTGCGGGCTTTGCCGCGACGGCTCCCAATTTAATGGACGATTCATCCTCTCGCCGTAATGCTACAACCAAGGAGGCTCCGATGATGGATGACTCGTCCCGACGCATTCATCGTCGAGAACAAGCCTATGATCGGGTCCAACAGGAACGAGAAAAGGAAAAGGAACAGCAGCAGCTTATGCGGGATGGCAGTGTCAAGTACGATGCGGATGTTTCTACCAATTTGCATTCGCAACGACGAAGTCGACGTCAGAGTGCCACAGCCACCACTACTGCCCCCACCAACAACAACAACAACAATCGGCTTCAAGATATATCCGAAATGTCCTTGAGTGGCAGTGGGGAAGGGACCTTGTCTTCCAGTCGGCGTCGCCAGCCGACCAAACACAAGAGTATGGACGGTGCCATTCCAACAGCTTCTAGCACTACGAAAAGCAAGGTGGCTCCCTTGCGACGAACCCAAACCGATAGTGTGCTTCCCACTACGCACAACACCAAATCCATCTCGCCCAAAGCTTCCTCCTCGGCACATGCTCGAAAAACGCGTTCGTCTCGACGAGCCACAATGGACGGAAACACGATTCCGTCCATGCACAAAATGTCATCCCACCATGATGATGAGGATGATGATGACGACGACGACGATAGTGATTCGGATCCAAAGGAAATTTCGGTCATGAATCCCTACTACTTGAAAGAAAGTCATCATCATATACGTCGTGGGACGTCGTCGTCGCTCATGGAAGATGAATCCTCCTCGCACAACGGCATGGCCGATGTCTCGTGCATGGGTCAGAGTCGAACGACCGCCAAGGGCCGGGTCATTCCCCCACCGCCGCCACCACCGACGGAAGCACCACCACCCCCGAAAAAAGAAAAAAAGAAAAAGGACAAAAAAGAAAAGGACGCCAAGAAGAAAAAGAAAAAACACAGTCTGGTCGAGGCAGCGACGGATGTCCATCTCCGAAATGATTTGGAGTAAAGGAGGGAACCAATACACAGCAGTTGTGGTTGGGTCGTACAGGGCAATACACTGCTCCTCTTGTGATCAGTGGTGCCGCACAAGTCGGCAAGATGCGGTTGTAGGAATTCTGGCAAAATCGATGAAGGAAACTTGGTACATGGCAATTTACAACTATCTAGATGGGATTGGCTCCCTACTAGAAATGAAAATGACACAATATGAATACGATAGTATGAAGGCTATTATTTAATCAGGAGTTGGAAACTAATCATTATAAAATTACTGCAAGCTGCTACGAATTAGGGCATTCCGGGCGCACTCCTACAATAACTTTGTCGGAACGACAAGTCTCCCATCAAGTACTAGAGAAGAGTATCATGAAAAAACAGAGATGGGTGTTCGTCAATATTCGTAGCCTATTTTATGTTAGTATTCCTGCTTTTGGTGCGAGCCTACAAGTGCTTGACTGGAACAGCAAGTCTCCCGTCAAGTACTAAAGAAGAGTATCATGACAAAGCAAGGATCCGTGTTCGTCCATTTTATTCGAAAAAGTCAGCACACTATCGAGTGCCCATGACGAGAATCATGACAGCTGAAGACCGTGTTCGCCACATAATTTGAAGTCTATTGTAGTTTAGGCAAACAGCAGTAGTGTTTGGATAAATGTTGATATCTTTTCCTGCGAGGAAAAACCGTCATGGAATGCAAGAGGAATCCCTGGCCACACTGTAATCACAAAAACTAGACTCGACATCAGTACCCATTGCTTCAAGAATTTTCTCCGACAGAAGCATGGACCGCCAAGATCAGGTGCCAGACCGTAGGCTTCTAGTGACGCGAATACAAAACTCACCAGAAATGCCGGTGATTTGGTTTCGCTGCGACATGATTCAGTCGTATGGTACAGCAGCCCCAGTACAACTGTTGCACACGAACAGTCAAGTCAAGCCAAGTCACGGCTTCATTCCACCCGACAACTCACTTGTCTGGTGTGCATGTCCACAGCGTAATGACGACAACAATATTGCTTTTGTACAGTTGGAACCTTTTTTATCGTAGTGCAGGCATTTCTGCCACTCCCATGCCAGCCCAAGGTTTCAAAGATTTTTAGGGTTGATTGAGGAAACCTGGTGCTAGAAATTTCAGCAGAAATGTGGATAGTTTGGTTTAGCGAGAGCACCTTCGGATTCACGAAAATTAAAATAAACGAAACAGCAACCAACAATACAAACCATACAAATAGACATCGTCAAGACAAATGCACATGGTCAAGACACAGCGTGGCTCTATTCGACCCGCCAACTTACTATTTTGTGAATAGTGTATGCCCTTGCCACGATGATGACCAGCGTTGCCGTTGTACAAATAAAATAGGCCGGAATCCTTTTCCACTTCTATTGTTGTACTAGCAGTACTGCCCCTCCATCCCTTTCAAAGTCAAGGTCTCAATATATTGAACGAAAAATTCACCAATTGCCATTGTCTTTGTATCCTTGAATCAATTTGGCATCCTCTGCTTCTACTGCCGCGTCATTACCACCCTTTAATGCCAAAGTTTCCAAATACCGGTCGACATGTGGATTGTTGAGTCCGTCCTTGTGATGTTCCATCGTCCACAAGTCCATCCATGGTCCCACGACAACGGGATCAAATTCCATGGCGGCGACACCGGCAGTTTCGTCTTGGAGTTGCGTCCGATCCATTCCAGCCCATTGCTCCCATTCTTGTCGCGTGGGTTTGGTATTATTGATTTTGTTTTCATTGTCATTGTCTTTGTCAGTGGTGTCATTGGGAGTCAAGACGAGCGAATCCTTCATGCCATAAAACCAATCCAGCTCCCTTCCACTCAGGGTTTTGCGGCGTGGAACAGCATTGTGCAATCGAAAATCGGAACTCCATCATACCGAAGCTTCCATGGAATTCAAACTCCGATGGGGAAGGGTCCCTCCAAAGATAATGGCCGTTCCAGGACTTGCCTCACAGGTGACTATAGTTTGTTCCTCTTTTAATTCAATTTCCAATTCCTGTTCCATTATGGAAGGATCCAATTCGGTATACCACATGGGCGAAGATGTTCCGATGGTGTGCGTAGCAGTTTTTCCAGACGCATGACCACTTTTCACAAATTGCAAACAACCATTTTGGACCGAAGCAGGAACCAAAGCAACCCAGACGGTCAAAATCAATTCGTCCCACAATCGTGGTTCCCAATACGAATTGTCTTGATGCCATGGAACAACCGTCGTGGGATCGTGGGGCATTTTGGCACGAATGTTCCAGGCGGGATGCAAGGCCAAATGGGATGTGAGTCCCAATTGTTGTGCAATTTGCAGCATTTGGGGATGCGAGTACAAATTCCAAAAGGACGGCGGCAAAATGCCACGCTTTAATAAAAAAATGGGCGCTTGCGGATCTTCCTTCGCCATGGACAATAATCGTTCCGTCCAATCCAATTTCTTCTTGTCATTGTCGTCGGCGTGTAAATGAGGATGCGTAATTCGTTTGGCTTGGAGCAACGTGTCGGCCAATTCGTTTATGGCGTTGTCCATGTCTCTTTGACACGCTTTGATTTGATCCAACGTGTAGAAGTCGGGCAATACCAAAAGGCCGTCCTTGTAAAAATCTTCGACTTGTTGTGGACTTAAAGGACCTTCTTGATAGGTAGGCGGCGGCGTGTCTTGCCATTTCGCTCTCCTTTGTTCATGAGGCGGACGGGCCAAACGAATCGTATGCGTATCTTTGACGGCCTGAAAATCTTGCGTTCGTGTTGGAATCATGATGGAGTGGTTGAATAGGGTGATTTTGTTAGGATAATTTATTTTATTAATCTTGGGCTTTTGTGTACCAAGACAGATAGTTAGCTAGCTAGTCTACTAGCTAGAAGATGTTGATTTGTCTTGCAGCTATCAATGAACTGCTTGTATACTGTATTATTGTAAAAGACGAACCGTTGCTTAGGAACTATCTAATAGCTATCCGTAGCGATAGCTACGGCATCGATAGTGTTTCGATTCTCATAGCGTCGTTCACGTTCTCAGCGGGATTGGATTTGCTTACATGTTCTCAGCGGTAAGCCAATGAAAGACCGATGTGACGTAATGATGGCTCTCCTCATAGTAAGTAGAGGTAGCGTCCGGTACTTGTTGACTTACTCTTTCATCTTTTAGTCCCGTTCCGTAGAAAATAGAACTTTGTTTTAAAGTTCTATTTTCTACGGTCCCGTTCCGTAGAAAATAAAACTTTGTTTTAAAGTTCTATTTTCTACGGTCCGGTACTAAAAGACATATGAAAAACTAACTACCGAATTCAGTGATATCGAATTGGGACATCATGCGACAGAGCAGAGACATTCCGGGATTAGGTACTGCACTTTACCAATCCGTAACGTACTACTACTAGAAGTCTAAGTACTGTAGAAACGTACCGAAGACATCGCACTTATTAGGGCACGACGAACAGTACAGTAGTATGCTCGTTATCTACATAGCTACGTGAACTACTAGCTAGCTAGCTAGTGTAACTACTCTTTAGTAAAAATTGCTAGCTTACCAGTACTGCAATGTAGAAGCAATGATGTTGCAGATAACTCGAGTAGTGTGAGGTAGTTACTATCTATCTGTCTATCTATCTACTCGAGGATCTATCTATCTACCTATCTATCCTATCTACTTGTAGCAAAACGACAATGCCTTTTGTTCAAACTTGAACAAGGCTGGTTGATGTAATTTGGAGCAAAATGGATCCGGTTCACTCTAATGTTTTAGTGTGAGTTTTAGCAAACCAAGATATATACCATTGATAGTGTCCACGGGGTTGTACCAGTAGTACTATTTCTTGTCAGCAACACACCCATCTTGGATTAGGTAACAGTAAAACTGTATACTGTAATAATATAAATACTATTAATGATACATCAGCTTCGAAGCATGAAGATTATGATTCATCTTCGTTCACTGCACTATAGAAGTGCGTCCGTTGCCGTAGCATTGATCAATGCCAGGAATACATCTCGTTGGATTCGTAAGGAGGAACCGCAGTGAGGCACCTTCGCACTCATGTTATAATACCTAGCGCCAAGGCTTTTCCCAAGGAGTTCCTGGTCAAAATAGGAACCCATCTCCAGATAGGTTGTTTCCGGCCGCTGGAGGAACCATTCCACCGCCAAAATTCGTCCCAGTGGTCCGGCACATAGAATGACAATGTCTCCTGGTAATTGGTGTTCTGTCTTATGGATGAGTGATTCGTATGCGGTCGGAAAGGCATTTTTGGAGGGTACGTATGTGATGGTTTTCAGCTCCAGACCGGTCTGTTCTTGAAAGGCAATCACATTGGAGGCGTCGCTGGCCACCAGATGCACATTTCGGTCGGGATTCCGCCGCAAGTACTCCACCAGTACCGTCTTGGAATCTTGATAGTTGCCATTTATGAATACCGTTGCCAGAGTGCGTTCGACCGAGGAGTTGTGAAGCGTCCTGACAGCAAATTCACTTTGTCTTTTGAATTCTGTCGGACATGGGATTCCAAAGACGAGGCCAGATCCTTCCCTCTGAAAGGCCTGTAGCATTACCTGTTGCAGTTGCTTCGAAAGCGTCTGCATTCCTCGATCCGTTTGGCCTGTCGAATGCATCATGGCGTCAATCTCTCCATCATTGAAGTGAACATACGAGAACGGGATCCGGGCTATGAGTCTCTGGAATAACAGATGCAAATCACATCGCGTATTGTCCGTTCTTTGTTTGTGGGAAGTAGTCCAAGGGCAGTACCTGACTCTGTGCCCATTCTTTTGTTGTTGTGCGTCCTTCCATCTCTCCGAATAGACAGTGTCGCGGAGCTTTCTCAGATACCATTGTTGTTGCGCGAGTTGTTGAGAGTCGTCGTCTGCGTGTGATGGTGATGAAACTTCCTCGGTCGCAGGAGGATTGTCCGTACTACTAGTAGTAGTAGTAGTAGAGATGGCGGCCCTTGCTGCAGAAGCTTCGTTGCTCCTTATAGTGGTGAGATCGGTATCCAAAGAAATTTGTAAAATACCCAATAGCACTAGCGTCCCGCCAACCAACAACGCGGAGTTTATAGATATAGACCGTCTTCCGAGCTCCTTGCTCTTGGTCATCACGATACAGTACAATTGTAGTTAGACAATCAAAAGCAATTAAACCACCAGCGTCATTTTTTTCATCATGGTTCAGCTGTCGTTGTTGATTGGCTGTATATGGTGCATGGTCGCGATCGCTGTTAAAGATCGCCAGCCTTCTGTTAGCTATGCATGTGTCTCGCACTATTTAGGAGGTTTTTGCCTGCTTGCTTGGTTGATAGCCTCGGCAGTCCCGCCAGCTCTCCTATCCCTAAGAGATCAGGTGATCTTCTGGTTCAAAGTTTTGGACCATTTCGTGACTCATAGCTCTAGCCCTAGCCTCTCCGACGCCTTTACAAAAGACAGTAATAGTCTGGACGCACATACATTGTCTTTCTAGTTCATTGCATTGAAACTGTCACTATGCTCTACCAATATGGCCAGCGTACTCTTAGCCATAAATTGTCTGTCTAGCTAGTAAGGAAGTAGTGCCGTACTAACTATTACAGATAATAGTTATCACACTTTAATGGCATCAGCATGGCATGCTTGGTCCGCGCGTCTTGGAAGACAAACATCCAATCTCTAGTAGCCCCTGCATGCTTTCTACCTGGTAGACGGAAGTCGTCTGGCTTACTATAGTAGCACCCGCACATACATTGCCTATTCAACCAAAACTGAAGCCCATAAGAACGAGGAGACGAATGCAGTCGTATTTATCTAAAAATTGGATGATGAGACGAGCTAAGCAATTCAAAGTGAGCTGAATCCCTCAGGTCTGTGGTTAGGAGACAACGCTGGTAGCTTGTAGTACAGAGATGTGGCAGAGTGAGATGGAGCTATAGCTACTTTACAGCTTGTAGTTCCTGGCGACATACTCGTTTAGGGGTAACGGAGCTGAGCTGCAGGCCACACTGTACAGTCGTCCTGCGTGTAAGCAAGGCGGAACTGAAATACTAGGCCCAAGTGCTCCGTAGTGTTGGCTCTCAGTCCCGCCATTTGGCAGCGACGGCAGTGTAAAGCGAACAGCTTCTATTTTTGGCTTTTGTCACCGAAAAACGTAGGTACTATGTAGACAGGACATAGGTTGGCAACGACGGATGTTGCCACAAATGAATGTCAACTGCCCGGTAGCTAGCTACTAGTACACACCGAATTAGGTTACAAACACGCATCTAACTCCACCTGGTCAGTATTTTGCGTGACGGGGTTGGAGGCAATGGTTCAGTTTTGTGATCCTGATGGCAACACGTTGCTATCTATGTGCATATAAACATACGAACTATGCAAGTAATGCAGCTTATTAGGTTTCATTTCCTTTGGGCGAATTGTTCGTTCATCTTTCATGAACACGATCTACCTGCTGCTGTGATGTTATGATTGAATTAGTTTACACAAAATGCTTTCCAATCGGGGGATGTTCCCATAAATATTCTTCCAATTGTGCCGGTGTCAATCTTCCTAAACACGGAATGGTAGGTTCTGTAGTGGATTGAACATGTTTGAGGATGGTTTGGACGGCAGCCCGATTGGACAATCGGACACTCTTGGTTTCTTCATAGACTTTGACATCCACGAGATTTTTCAAAAAGAAGGGATTGCTCTTTCCGGGATGACATGGCAGTGGTACCTTGCCGGCCATGAGGGATTCGTACGAGGGTACGTCCAAATTCAGTTCGTCCAAAATGTCTCCTCGAATCCAAAACAAGTCGAGGATGGGTGTCACGGCGACCATTTTGTAGCCGTATTTGTGTTCCAACAAGTATCGAAAGGCCGATGGCGAAGCTCCCCAGGTACAATTCTGAAATAAGTAGGGTGGCGGTTCAATGTCGGGTTGATTGATGGTAGGATCGATTTGGGAAATTTCCCAGCTCAGGGGATAATTTTGATTGTATTCGGTACTGATGACACGCGGTCGGTATTTGCCCGAATCCAAAATGGCCTTCAAAATGAAATAGTCGTGCGAGTCCATATCGCCCGATAAAAAGTCGGTTTCTTTGGGGACATGGTACTTGTCCAAGAGCGATACCATATTGTTGGAATACAAGTAGTGGGCATGCAAATTGATGGCGGGATTTTCATGACTCCCATCCAAAAGTAGACCCGTCCAATTGTGCTCTTTCCATAATCGACAGGTATTGGGTCCCGAAAAGGAACATTGTTCATTCGTATTAAATCCATATTCGACATAGTACTTGTTCGTGGTGCCAATTGCGTCAAATATTTTGTCTATTAAACAATCTTGATTGCCTTGCGAATTTCCTAACCTAGGACAAGGATCTAGCTTGAGTAATTTCTTTTCTTTTGGTTGGATGACGGGGACAGTATCGATAGGACCCGTGTTGATAGTCAAGTCGGTGGCCTTTTGCCCTATTCGTTCGCTAGTACTCATACCCGTGGCAGTCGAGGGAATCGTAGCAGTATCCGTCTTGGCAGTGACCGTCTCGCCTCGTAACAGCGCCATAGAATTGACACTGTCACTGCCACTTTCATTCGGCATTGGCGCCTTGGCGACGGGACATGTCTTGAAATTGACAAAGATTCCAATTACAAAGGCATTGGCCGCCAATAACATCAAGAGACTGACCGAGTTCATATTGCTACTTTTGTATTGGTGATTTTGGGGGCTCTTCTTATTCAGATCGCGCGGCATTTAGGAACGAATTTTGTAAATAATAAAGGAAGGCGAAAGAATGGATTGTTCATTCGAGTGCAGTCAGTCAGGTCACTGGAGTGAGTCTTCTAGTCAGTCGTCTTCTACAATACAGTAGTTGTAGATTTGGATCGGATCGAGCTGGTTTCATAATTTTCGCTACAAGAACGAATGCAACAACATGTTGGTGTCTCTCCCATAACAGAGCCGCACATAAAGGCGGCAATAACCTTTCGCAAATCCAGTTTCTCAAAAATCAAGCTCAACGGTCACCAAAAGATCTGGAGGGACGCAGACTCGCTCATAAGTCAAACCTCACCACACAGGTGCCCCTGCAAAAAAGTGCTTCTGTGATGGCTGCAAGTGCCAAAAAAATAGCTACTGAACATCAATTCCATTGGAGGGCTCACAAGGAAGAGAAAAACAATTATGAACCATTTGTGAGCACAAACTGAGAAAGAAGTGTTTCAGATGGGACTGAACCACTTGTGATCATCTCAAAACAAAATGTGTCACAAAACATGCGAATTTTCGCAATTGAAGTCTTCTTTGCAGAAACAAGAAGTCAAAGCTGAAGGCTCATCATGCTTGCTGAGAAATCTGAGTCAAATGCTAAACATGTTGCACCTTAATCAGCGATAGCTTGTTTTTGGGCGATTCGGAAAAAGAATTCCATCATTCCGGAAAAAAATGTCAACAAATGACACAGCTGGGCCAACGGAAGCACTTGAGCAACAAGTGGGCTCTTGAAAGGAAGGGCCATCAGTGATGGCTTGTTTTTGGGCAACTTGGAAAAAGAATTCCATCATTCGGAAAAAGAATGCAAACAAACGATGCAGCTGGGCCAACGGAAGCACTTGAGCAACAAGTGGGCTCTTGAAAGGAAGGGCCATCAGCGATGGCTTGTTTTTAGGCGATTCGGGAAAAGAATTCCAACAAACGATGCAGCTGGGCCAACGGAAGCACTTGAGCAGCACTTGGGCTCTTGAAAGGAAGGGCCATCAGCGATGGCTTGATTTTGGGTGATTCGGAAAAAGAATTCCATCATTCGGAAAAAGAATGCCAACAAATGACTCAGCTGGGCCAACGGAAGCACTTGAGCAGCACTTGTCACCACAAGGCACAATGTCCATTTTTGCAGTGATTCATTGTTGGATTTTGCCAGGTTTGGATGTTTCTTCACTTCTGCTGATGCATGCACCCCTTGAAAATCCTGGCATCATGTGTGTCTGTCAAATTGTCACATGGTTCTAAAAAAACCTCTGTTTGAAGAAATGATTTCAATGGCCATTGCATTTTTGGCATGCATGCTAAAGGAAAACTCCATTGCCTGAACCTCAAAGGTAAGCAACAAAATGAAGCACGAATTCTCATGAAGAGGCAATTTGGAAATCAAAAACACTCAGTTGTTTTGTTTCACTAAGTTGAAGCAATTTGATTGATTGCTGACATGTTTATGAAAAAACATCCCATTGTTTTAAGAGGGTGTGAAGCAAACCTTGACGAACCTTTCACATACATTATTCTATCATCTTTTGTTATTGCTGTTGCACTTTTTACCATCCATGAGCATGTACTGTTATTTCAATCCACCTGTCAGGAGGGGGTGGGGTACAGTAAACTGCTTAGAACAGCAAAAGAGACTGCTAAGGCACCTCTCATGGCACATGGGTCAACTAAAATAGCCAAAGCAAAGAAAAGGTAACATTATGTTAAACAAGTTTCCCTCCTTTTCCAATGTGCAATTGATCTTGGGTAGCCACAAGGCTTGTAGCTTGTTCACACAATGCCGCCCAAGAGGAATAGGTTACCGTAACTAATTCAAAACATAATGTGTTGATTTTATTTTATTGTACAATTCCAGCAGTGTAAATATTACTACAGTGCCAAGAGCTGGCATGATTCGGGGCTCTTCAACCGACTCTTCAATTTACGGCATAAGTATGACAGCGCATGACAGTCTATTGCTAGTGGAGCAATGAGTCGCAGTGGAGAGACTTGTTTCTATCGCCACCTACTTTTCCTTGTCGCTCCCCACGCTCTTGTCTCCGTCGTCCTTTTCTTTGCCAGAACCTTCTTGTTGAGCGTCTTCATCATCCCAAGTCTCTCCATCTCCGCCCCCATCCTCAGATGCATTGTCGCCTTCTCCTTCTGATTTGTCAACCTTCTCCTCTCCCTCTTCTTCTGTCTCTTCTTTTTTGTCGCCGTCCTGGGCTTTTGCGGCATCGCCGCCTTCGTCATCGCTATCACTCTCACCCTCATCGCTCAGTTCAGCAATAGGAGCGACTACATCATTTTCAGCTTTGTCATTATCAACTTCGGCTTCGCTTTCGTCCTCATCGCCACTCATTTCTGGGATGGACGTGATTCCTCCTTCGGACGCGCTGCTGGGTTCGCTACCGTCCTCGCCAGTATCTTCTGCGAAGGAATCCCCATCTTCATCGTCGTCATCTTCGCCCTCATCTTCTTCCTCCGCCGATTTCCAATCCATAGCCTCCTGCTCTTCCGCCATTTCCTCGTGCTCAGAACAATCCGGCATGTGTTTCAACATGGCAATCAGTATCATTTCACGTGTGTAGAAGAGATCCATGAGATCGTCAATGTTGTCGTACTCTTCCGGAAGCTTCACCTCAATGAGCTTTTCGACCTGTCCACGATACATTTCATATTCCTGCCGTTCCGTCTTGGGAGGCAAGTCTTTCCCGAATTCCTTTTCTCTCTTTTTCTTGGGCGCCTTTTCCTTCCCCAGGCCGCTCCTTTGAGAGCTGGCGCGGGACATGGTTTCCTTCTCCCACGGATCGATACTGTCGTCGTCATCGTGTTGACTGTAGTCCGCCGCACAAATGACACCCACCATAGAGAGAACAATGGCGGCAATACTGACACCAATGCCAATCATGAAAAAGTTCTCATTGTAAATGTATTCGACGGGGGGTTGTACAGGTACTGGCGGCGCCAGGTGATCTGTGGGGCCCTTGACAATCAACCATGTATACGGGTCGACTTCCATGATGGTTTCATTGAGCAAACCATTGCCAATGGCTTTTTGTGTGAGATTGACGTATTCGTCCCACACCTCCTCGTCGTCTTCACCTTCGGTCAAATACAAATTATATTGACCATACACAATCGAGCAATTGGATCCAAATGGTACCGTGGTAGGACAGTCCGTGTCGTTGAATTGATAGACTTCTGCACTGTACGCATCCAAGAATATTTCCAATCGTCGCTGTCGACGTTGTTGTAATTGCTCTTGCTCTGTTTGCGAGGAATCTATTTCTTCGAGAGCTTCTTGGCCAAGCACGCCGACAGGACGACCCCGCAAATGCCTCGTCGCAACAGTTGCAGCAGTAGCGCCATCATCCTCAGCAGCGGCATCCGTGCTATTGGTGCTGTTGTTGTTATTGGCACCACTACTCCCCCCCGACGCTTGATAGTCCGTCACCACTTTTTCCACAAAGGCCGCATAGGATCGACTCATACTCTCCAATTCCGGTCCCAGCATGAGAACATCGGCGGACAATCCTCGCGTATTGTATACCAAAAAGGATGATGGAATGGTCTTCATGGGAGCGGGATCCGTGGAATTGGCCACATAAAAGGGACCCGACGGCGAGGTTTCCACTTCGGGCGTATCGATATTGTCGGTGCAACAAATGGCAGCATGTCGCGACAAATCCAAACAGATATTGGGCGCATTGACCGCGGCATACGCCATGCGTTCCAAAATGGCGCAAGTCAAATTCTTGTTGGAATCCACGACAATGTCATAATTGCTGGGCGGTATCTGTTTGTTGGCCGCACAAAAGACACCACACGTTGTTCCCGATGGATCCGTAGTACTACTTGCGACCGTGGGTACCACGACACTCCCTTGATCGGCCGTGGCATTTTGCGTCATGCCGGTCGGGCATTGACAGTAGGCTTGAAATTCCAAGGGCAGGACCCTTTGAAAAAAGGTTTGCAGGGAGGGCGACATATTCTCCATTAACCCACTGTTGGCGTAATTGAGGCAAGCCTCGGGGGATTGTTGCGCATACAAGAGCGAAATCCGGGCACATCCCATATTTTTCAAGTCTCCCGGAGGGACGCCCGGCAAGGATTCTCCAAAGCTCAAGGAGGGTGCGAGGGGTTCCGATCCATCTTCGCACAATGTACACGTGTCGGCAGCCAGATAGGGTGTATTGGGGGTCGCCGATGTCAGAATGGTAACGTCTTGTTTCAAGGATGATGCATCCTCCAATAAGGCTTCTTGTAACAATCCGTCGTCGATGGCCTGTTTGGCGTCGGCTTCATACTGGCCAGTGACGGTCGTATCGACTTCTCCACTCAAGAGTCGTAGTTGAAATCGGCCGTAGGCAATTTGACACGTGCCTTCTTCCTCATCCCCAGCAGGACAGGGTTGATCGGAAATGACATAGACTTCCGTCTTTTCGGGGTCATACAGAATATCCGAGGCTTGTAACGTGCGACTTTCGGTGGTGGTATTGGTGGAATTGTTGTTGTTGTTGTTGTTGTTCGATGAATCCATGTCATTGTCCATGTTGTTTGTATTGAGGGTAAGGGTACCAGCCCAAGGAATATCTTGTACAACATGTGTCTCCACCATTTTGACAAAGGCAGTTTGCAATTGTTGGAGTATTTGGGAGGAGAGTTGGTTGGCAAGGATACTTTGGGAATTGGAAATATAAAAGGCCGCGGGAATGTACCAAGGTGTTCCACCCAATTGTGAATTTGTATTGACTGGGGGCGGTGTGTCGGGTGGTGATGGTGGTTCCGAAGGTCCCCCTTCTTCCGTGTTGGTTTCGGAAGTGGGTGCTTCTGTCGTAGTTCCAGTTGTGGGTGTCGTTGTCGTGGGTGACTCGGTCGGTTCTGTGTCCGTTGTGGTAGATGTATTTCCCACTGTCGTTGTGGGTGTCGTGGCTGTAGAATTTTCCGTCGTAGTTGCCGTATCGGAAGCCGCCTTTTCAAGACACGTTCCATCACACGCCAAAACTTGACAAGTGGGAAAGACGCCACTTTCAGCAGCAGAACAATCAATGGAAATTTTGGAAGCGTCCGACGGACACAACCGACAAGTACATTCTCTGGCTTGACGTGTTGTGACTGTGGCGGGCGTCGTTCCATTATTCGAGTCGGCCAAAACAGCCGTACATCCACAGGTCGCCGGATCTTGCACCGAGGACAAGTTGAACAAGGGAGTGGCAGTAGGACTGGGACACGTCAAGGCGGCTTCCACAATTTGAATCCCGGACGATGCCGTTGCATTCCCAACAGCAGCCGTACTCGTAGAAGTCAATTCCAAATTCATGTCACACACCAGTTCATCGGCGGCCTGAAGGCATTCGGGTTGGGACATGAGGGAGGTTTCCACAACAGATTGCTGAGCTTGACCCGAGGGTAACTGGAGCGTAAGAACAAGAGCCAGCAAGACAAGTCCTTGTGCATACAAACCCCTGCTGCTTTGTCTTGTGACTCGTCGTTGTCCTATTCTAGGCTGCATATTGCGTGTATCTAGTCTTGATTTATCCCCGTCTGCAAGTGAGAGTTCTAGTAGAGAAATTACATCTTTGTCTTGAACTTTTCGCCCCCGCTGTTGCCCCGGTACTAGTAGCTGTATGTGGAGGCCTGTCATGTTGATTTGTTACTGTAACGGTGGTTGCACCAGCAATTACTCTATGATTTCTTAGCACCTCGGACGTCCCTTTCTTTCTCTCTCTCTCTCTCTGTTGACATTGCTACTACCACTTTAGCTGGTAGTCTGCAGTTTGCTACTAATGGCTGTTGCAACACTGGCATGTGGTGAACCCTGTTGTGGTTGAACTTGTAAGTTCATTCATCAATCAGCCTTTGGCTGCTAACTAACTACTTAGCCTAACTGGTGGCTTTCATGTCGGATGCATGGGATGTTGTTCATCGGTCATCTTCGACAGAGTCATCTATCTTACGAAGCGAATAACGCGTAGGAACCAGTGACACGGAGCATGGAGTTGGTGTGCTACTATCTTTTGGCCTAATTTCTTTCGCGAAAAATGGCCGTGAAACCAAGTTTTTCGCCTACTTTGTGTGTGGAATCTGGAATCTCACGGGATGAGATTCATCAACGACACTAACCTCCAAAGTGTGCTTTCTAGCTAGCACTAGCTAGCAGCTACCCCTGCTGCACCAGACAGCTAGCTAATCTAATGACAGCAAAGAGGTGCTTTCGCATCTTCTCGATCTAGGTGGCACTGCTGTAGAACCTGTTCCAAGCAGTGTTACTTAGTAACCAAAAGTCATGGTTCAAACGTTGCGACGAAAGGGTGCTGCTGCACAGCAGTGCTGCATCTCACAATGCTTCAGTTCCGTCAGTTCAGACCTTTTCTATCCAGCCTGGCACAAGGCAGTCGGTGGCAGTGAGTGGCACTCAGTGATCATCAGTTCAATTCAAACCGACGTTGCTGACCGCGACAAAAAAGACGCAAACCATTCTGCTGCTACTTAGCTAGGTGCCACATGCAGTGGCAGTGATCAAAATCATAGTTCAGTTGACCGCGACAAAAGGACACCATAGCGCTGCATCTCACGATGCTTCAGACCTTTCAATTCTGCCTCGCAGTCGCGACGCAGCCTGAGTGGCAGTCTCAAAAGCAGAATCATCATTGAGACGTCCAAGAGTTGTTGACCGCAACAAAAGGACACGAGCATGCCAGCATGCGACCGACACTGCTCCCAATGCGGAACCAGCTAGCTAGCTAGTCTAAAAAAATTAATTGTAGCTACAGCACCGTGTGCAGCCATTGCTTGACCAAAGTCAGATGTTACATTGCCAACCAAAAGGATTGTCGCTAGCACAACTCCCGGGACTCGAACCCGGAACCTCGTGATTAGGAGTCACACGCGCTGCCATTGCGCCAGAGCTGCTAGGATTGTCGACGAAAAAGCGATGACGTGGAAAGGCGGAAAAGTGGTACAAGTAGGCTGTTTTTGACAATTTCGAGAGAGTTTGAGTAGGCGGCACGACGTTCCATTCGACGCAAGTTGGGAACATGACTGTGTTTTTTGTGTGGCCCACAATTGCATCACTTTGCAAGCAACTGGACTAGCTGCATGCCATTGATCAAGATAAGAACCCTTCAAGCTTCTTGTTGTGAATGCCACAGCAATGTGTTGGGTTGCATTTGTGTTGTTCTCGGTTTCTCTTTCTGCACCAATGTTGTGGGAAACTGAACAACAACAGTCACAATCAGAAAAATTGACCCATGATTCCCTCTTGATTGGCTTTGACATGGGCCTCTGATTTCCCTGCAGATTTCCAGATCTGGCTCATCATGACAACGCTTAAGAAGGATCACATGCATCAGGAAATCCTGTCTAATTTTTGGATGCTTTTCAGTGACAACTGGGAGCAAAACGTGTGGTCCAACGCGCTTGTGATTTTGTTGTGTCATGCCAAAACACAATTGAAAACTGCGGAGGAATCTTGAGGTGTTGTCAGGTCCAGCTGTTGCCATGTTGCAAGGAACCAAGTGATTGTCAACAAGATGTGTTCACTGCGTTGTTCGCTTCTGTGAACAACTGCAATGCAGAAGTTGGTTTGTTTGTTTCACTGTCAAGAAAATTGTCTTGTCAACATGAAAAAACGGCAGTCAAAAAGAAAATCTTGCAACTGCTCCTCAAGGAACAGCGCCTGTGGACCACTTCTGAGGGACAAGTCAAAATGACTTTGCAAGACTGTCAAAAAATGTGACATCAGAGATTTGTGGACCAGCTGTTAAAATGACAACAACTTCAATGAAATTTGGAATGACAAAGGATGTTTCGGTGCGACATGCTGCAGACTGGCCCAAACAGCACACAAACGTTGACTGAAGGTCATTGTCTGGCACTGACAATTGTGATGTGATCGACATGACACCAATTGAGTTTTTTGGGTGCCAAGACACAGCTGGAATGCATGATCAAAATTGTGTTGTTTCAACGGATTCAACACCATCTTGCAAAGCCAAATCGAATGTGGAAGCCAGAAGCAGTTCTTCAACTTCAAATTGCTGTTGAGCTTTCCGACTGTTTGCTAGCCAACATCCATTTCAACTGCAGTTTGCATGCAAATGTGATTTCATGGAGTGCGCAAACATGATTGAAATCAATGGTGTCAAGTGAAAAGCAATCTGCAGCTGCCAACTGGATGGAAATTGCAGTTGGCAGTGATCTCGTGTTGTCCAATTGTCTGTCATTGCAAACAAAAGTCAACTCAATTCACATTTTTGACTGCAGTCGCTGTCCATTGTGACCTTTGAGTGAATGGTTGATGGGGATGCACAGAAAGTTCTGTGTCTTGTCATCTTCATGTCAAGTCATCAACGGCATGGGCAGTTCAGTGAGCAAATCATGAACAGATGTCACAACTGTCATGTCTCTTGTGGAAGTGTTGAGGATGCACATCATTGGCAGATGTCCACCCATGGGCATCATGAAGAATCACTGCATTTTTGCAGAAGACTTCAAAACAAACAAAAAACAGGTTGGTTTTCACATGGTGCATCATTTGGGAAAACAGTGTTAGGTTGGCACATTGTGCACTTTTGGACCAAGAGTGGAATTGTTGAAACTCAGAGCAAAATCATTTTCATCAAGCAAAATTCATTGGTTGGGTTGTCAATGGGCATGACAAGAACACAAAACTGCACTTTTGATTGTGCATGCTTTCATTGTTGAAACATGCAACCACAAATTCCAAAAAATGAGCAACACTTGCAGCTGTGTTTTCCATCTTGCAACAATTGTTTTTGTTTGATGCAAGATTCAAGACTTGCAAAATTGCACCAAAATTCATGTCCAAAACCCTTCATTGGCCTTTCGTTGACTGATCTTAAATCAACAAAAACAATGTTGGTCCAGCTTCAAAAGAAAAAACAATTTGGCTTGCAGGTGCCAATGCAGCCTAAGGCGTTGAATCAGCCAACCATTGAATGACATTTTCATTGGTTGAACACAGAATGTGGATGTGGACACAACCAAACAATGCATGTCAATGACATCAGTGCATTTCAACATTTCTGTTGTCCTCAAACACATGTGTTTGTCTTTCATCGTGAAAAAACAGGCAGGAACACAATTGGGTAGCTCATTTGTTTTGTTAGCTGAAAGAGAGACTCATTCAGGAGACTTCAGTTCAATCCAAAGAGTTCTTGAGCCACACATTGACATGAGCTCTGTTCATCACTGTCGGCTTTGACAACTTTCACGCAAATCAATTTTCAACAAGTTTTGCATCAGAGAAGTGCAATCCCTTCACATTGTGGAACAATCTTGAATGCTTGTTTTACAGATTTTCATTTGCCACCGCATGAGACAAAAAGAAGCAAGCTTGTTTTGCAGATTTTCATTTCCCACACGAGATGAAAAGAAGCAAGCAACAAATTGCCTGCCCATTGTTCACACATGAGTGAACAATGAGTTCCGTGAGTTGAATTTCAAACCCCCCAGAATCACAAGGCGGGTCAAACAGATTCTCACTTGGAATCCTTGTGCCCATTTCCATTGGTCTTGCATGCTTTCATTTGTTTTGTCTCTTTCCTTTTGTCAACAAATGATCACAAAATGTCTCCATTGTTCCTCTCAAAAGGCATTGCCTCAACATGCCTCTTGAAGATTCAAGCAACAATCATGCATTCAACATCAGCAACACAAGTTCCTTCAGTTTCAAGGTGAGTTTTTCACAAGCACCAATCTCTTGAAATGCTTGCATCTGAATAAAACCAAAATTGCACTGTTTTTGATGCTTGGTGCAGCAAGGGCATGCAGAAGATTCCAACTCTTGTCACCAATGCTTCAATGAACGCTTGTTGTTGCTGGATTCATGCCAAAGAACATCCTTGACCAATGAATGGATCTCATCAATTTGTTTTTTGTCTTTCTCTTTCATGAATTTGTTGTGACATCAAACATGCTGACACTTTGAGCCATTGGGCTCATCCAAATCCATTGGTGGGAGAGATGTGTTTGTCCAAATTGTGAAGGGTTAAAGTTTAGGTTGTCCTTGAAATGTGGACGCGCACTTTCACCATGGGTGCACCACTGTGTCATTTGTGTGAAATTCAAAATTCAGATGTGCGCACCTTCCAAGTCCAAGAAGGAATCATCAAGGCAGCACCCAACGAGTTCAGTCCCGAGTGCCTTGGATTGCGATGTTGACGTTGCATTTTGAGTGCCGTGTGATGTCAGCCCGTTAAAATCCCATCAACATTGATTCAAATCGATCAAACAACAAATTTGGCATCGCAACATCACAAAAAATCGAAACGAAGTGCATGTTCCGACTGCCTCTGACATCAGCCATCTGACCGTTAGCTTTTGTCAAACTGTTCAGTCCTGTTGATGAACACAACATGAAGCACAAGTGGGAGCGCTCAATTGAATCCTGCCTTTGTTTGACGCGTTTTTCATGTGGGTTTTCACACATGCCGAAAATCGCACCAACGCTGCACAACGGTCGACAAAAACACAACTGAAGCAAGCACCCACACATGACATCTTAGTGTCGTTAATCAATCACATGAAGAACACACGTGCAAAGCAGTTTTGCTGTTGGTCCAATGGCCAATTGGTAGCAGCTCGCTCTTCATGCACACCATGTGCGATGCTTTTCGCATTGATCAGCACGATCTTCCGTGTTGAATCATTGGGCTAGTGCGCTGCAGTGCGCAACATGTGGAGTTGTGGGGAACTGCCTTAACAATTGTTGGAAGCATTCCGTTAACGACATCCAGTGAGCACTCGCTGAAATTGGGCGATTGAGGCAAGACTGAATTTTTTAACACGAGGCATTGGGTCAAAACAACACTTCCATGGTGTTGCCCTGTTAAACTTCTGCCACAGTTGCACAAGGAACAGACCACTCTCTAGCTAGATGACCCACACAAAGTGCACTCATTGTAGTCCAATGCAGCTCCAATGAGCTTTGCATGTCCTTTGTGGTCTTTCACTAGGCAGATCTGGGGTGAAACCCTTAAACAATCGATTTTTGGCCACAGCTAACTAAAAAACAAATTGACAAGGACATGTCAGAGCAGTTCTGGTGCTACTAGCATGTAGGCAAGACATTTTGTGTGGGATGTGTGAGCTAACAATGGACCTGTTGTGACCCGGTTCACTGCTCCAATCTGCACCCATGGACTGTGGAAGCGTTGTTTTGACCCAATGCCTCGTGTTAAATTTCAGTCGTGCAAAAATCGCTAGGAGATCTCGCTGCAGATTCTTAAGAAGGGATTGGGAGTGTTGATTGCGGTGGGCATTGAAGCATGCAGCACACAGCTAACGAATGTTAACGGGGAATTAGATTCTAACGAACAGATTCACACATCGGATCGATTTGATTAGTCTGCTTTTGATTGTCTAGCTATCGAGGTTGTTGATTTCGATTTGAATTTACAGACTTTGTCATGCTGCTCGCAGCACTGCTGCTAGCCATGCAGCCTTCCTTGTCAACTGCTAGCAGTGCCCCTGCCACTGCTAGCACTAGACGAGACAAGGAACATCGACGATGTGAAGCCTGTGACAAGACAGCGGAAGAAGCAAACATCCCTCATTTGTCACGGTGTAAAAATTGTAAGCGAGTGCACTGTTGTTCTCGAAAATGTCAAAAATGCAATTGGAGTCATCAAGGACACAAGCGGCGGTGCAAGCTAGAAGAGCTCGGACGCTCTGCTGAGAAAATCTTAAAGCGTGTCGAGAAGACGGGCGAAAATGTCCCAAGCCACATGCAAAAACTCGGCCTCGCGAATGGGGTAGACTTGGAAAATGGAGAAAACCACAAGTTTTTGTTGAATGGCTTCATGGAAGCCATGGTGGCTGGGAGGAGTTGCAAACAGATCATTGAGAAATGCAAAGACAAGGATCCTTCAAAGGAAGCGCGCAATCTTTTCAAATTCATTCGGGACAACCCAGAAAAATCAACCTTGCTCTGTCAGTTGTTCCGATGCATGGCAAATGACCAGCCAAGCACTTGGGATGCTTGTTTTCTAAAACGAGATGACACGGAACATTTCTTCAAGACGTTGCTTGTGGTCATGGAGCATGACATCAAATGCTTGAAAGAACTCCCAAACGGTGTTCTTGAGGATTTAGACATTTGTGGCGTGCAAGCTTCTAGGTGCGTGATGGATCAGCTTTCACGGAAGGCGGAGGAAGATGTTGGGGCTGCAAAGAATCTTGCCGCTTTTTGCGAGCATTGTTGGGAATCCGTCCTTGAGTTGTGCATGGCTTTCTGGAATGCACGAAAGAAGCTGAAGCCAGGGGACGGCAGGGGCACAGAGCTGTTGCGTCGTTTGGACAATGCATGGGAGAATCTGATCCACGATTTTGCCTTCCCAGAGGTCGCAGGTTCTATCTGTTTTTCGTCTGTGGGACAGCTTTTGTTTCAAGATGCCTCGCGCTCTCCTGCTTTTCAAGTGCTTGTGGAGTTCTGTCTTGACGGTGTCAACGACCACGATGAACACAGAAGTGTTTCTCTGTTGCATTCTAGTCAAATCTGCGCCTGCACATTCACCGCTCCCATGACAAATCACCCCAACACAGACTGCCCAGTGGTTCCAGTCTTGCCCACCAGCGGAGTCCAATTGCATCTCCCCGCTGGAACCATCACCTGCAACATGAAGAAAGAAGTCAGCATGGCCAGAACCACCGAGCCAATGAAGCAGTGCATGATCAAGAAGCACAACTGGGACAAGGAAATCTTCCAGGACATTGATTGGGAAGCCCACAGAAGGGGTGCCAACAGGCATCACAAGCGAAGAACTACACCTGTCTCTTATACACATCTGACGCTGCCGACGA
>ENA-ORBV01004050-ORBV01004050.1-microbial-mat-metagenome-genome-assembly--contig:-NODE-4050-length-28615-cov-20.304156_pt1 | contig 28615 bp, 25 predicted proteins | sample MGYA00237777_ERZ505514 | MGnify/ENA primary metagenome ERZ505514 (study PRJEB26160, sample SAMN06269048) | microbial mat metagenome | isolation source: Oligotrophic lake microbial mat | place...
TTTTTTTTTTTTTAATGACACCGCCACCACCGAGATCTACACCTCTCTATTCGTCGGCAGCGTCAGATGTGTATAAGAGACAGATGGTGGGCGAGGGCAGTCGGGGCGTTGCGTGCCGCAATGAGGTGGTGTCGAACTGGCTGGCGGAGGGGACCACGGTGCGTCGGCCCGGCGTCAGCGACTGGGCCGCGTAGGCGCGGGTGCCTTGCGACTGGGCGATGTGGAACGGGATCGGGTGGGAGACCTCGCTCATGCGGGGCGAGTGTAGCGTGGACGGAGGGCGGTCGCTGGTTCGTCTAGTCGTCCAGCCGGTCCGCAGGGACAGGTGGGGTGGGGGCGGTTGAGATCGCGGCTCGGAGGATCAGGTACGCGGCCCGATCCATGGCCCAGATTCCGCCCAGGGGGATGGTCTCCCGCGTCCCATCGCCGTCGAGGACCATGCGCCGCCAGCGCAGGTCGATAAGGATGCGAGGCGTGCGGAGGTCGTAGCAGCGGCTACGGAACGCGCGGTCGCTCCAGGGGCGAAACACGAGCACGTCGAGGCGTCCGGGAGAGAACCGATACCAGGTCTGCCGCCACACGCCCAGCGCCGCCAGGCCGAGGGTGCCCATGGCGCCCGCGGCCCCCATGGCCAGCGGCGGGCTCCTGAGAATCGGGATGAGCCCCGCCAGGATAAACCCGGTCACCGCCAGAACCAGAACGCCGAGCCATTCCCACCAGCGCTCGGGTGTGGGGATCGGGGCCTGGACCGACTCGGGTTCGAAGACCTCATCGCGGAGTGGTTCGAAGCGGTCGAGCAGTCTGGTGAAGTGCAGGGCGTGGATGCGACAGGAGGCATCGGCCGATTTGGGCGTGCTGTCCCGGCCGCGGCGTCGCCGGATGATCAGGATCGCGAAGAACGCGATCGGCAGGATGGCCCACCAGATCGCGATGGGACTGCCCGGTGGGAGGTGGGGGCGAAGCGCGTTGATGGCCCACACCAGCGGCAGGCCGCACAGCATCCCGGCGTAAACGAAGGTGAGCGTGGCGGCCTGATCGGACCGGCGAGCGGGTGGTGCCCAGGGAGAGATGCGGGCGAACGCGATATCCGGATGCCGATGGCGTGCGGGCGGCGTTGACTTGGGTGCGGCCCGCATGACGCGGCAATGTACCCCACACACCGGCATCACGAGGTCGCAACCTCACGACGCTCGAGCAGACTGCTCCGCTCGGCGTGGAGCAGGCGGATCGCGGCCACCGCGTCGCCGATCGGGATCGGCTGGGTGCCGCTTTGGATCGCGTCGATGAAGCCGCGGATTTCCAGATCGAACGGACCCTCGGGCGGGGCGGGGAGGTCCTGGCGGACGCCATTCTGACAGAGGATGAGGTTGGGCGTCCGTCCCAGGTCGAAGTCGATGGTCGCCCGCTCGAAGACGGCGGTGAGGCGGATGTGGAACCCGTAGGCCGGGTCGTGGTCGGTCCCACCCTCGGCCACAACATGGGGCACGTCCGGATATCGGTAGAGGGTGGTGACATGGCGATAGTCACCGGTCGAAGTGACGGACGTGGGCGTGCCGAGGCACCAGAGAATGAAGTCGGCGTCGTGGACGTGCAGGTCGAAGAGCGCGGCGCCGGACTCGTCGGCATTTTGGTAGAAGTCGGGGGACCACGGCGGGGTTGAGCCGCGGCGTGTGAGGGTGAGGGTTCGCAGGGAGCCGTGGATGCCGGTGCGGATGGCGTCGCGGACGAGCGGCCAGCCGGGCCAGAAGCGCATGACCATGGCGGGCATGCAGACCAAACGCGGGTGTTGTGCGGCGACGGGGTGGAGGCGCTGGGCGTCGGTGATTTCGAGTGAGAGCGGCTTCTCGACCAGCACATGCTTGCCGGCGCGGAGCGCGGCGATGGCCAGGTCAACATGCGTGCGTGTGTGGGTGCAGATGGAGACGGCGTCGATGCCCGGGTCGGCGATCAGGGCGAGCGGGTCCGTGAACGTGCGCACCTGCGCTGGGTCGAAGAGGCGGTCGGGCGCGCCGGTGGCGATGTTGCCGGTCACCGAGGCCAAGCCCGTCAGGCGATCGGGGCTGCGATCAGCGACGCCCGCGAGGCGGCAGGGCAATCCCGCGGCGGTGGCGGACTGGTAGCAGCGGGCGTGGGTGGAGCCCATGAAACCCAGGCCGATCACGCCGATGCGGATGGGGTCAGGCATGGGAAGGACTCGGCGTGGATGGAAGCGAGACGGGGGCAGTGGGGGTCGTGGCGGCGGTGGGGGTTGGAGTTGAATCGATCAGGCCGGGCAAGGCGGTCTCAAGCAGCGTACGGGCGGCGCGGACGTCGGCGATGCGTTGCTCACCGGCCTCGCGCTCGATCACGAGGTCGATGGCGGGGTTGGCGGTGTGGACGACCGCGAGAAACGTCGCCCAAGGCACGTCTCCGGCGCCAGCCCGAACCTCAGCGCCCCAGGTTCCGGGGCGTGTGGTGCGGGTCGCGTCCTTGATGTGGACCTGGCGGACGTGGGCTTTGAGGGTTTCCAACGCGGCGACGGGATCGCCCACACCGTAGAGGATGATGTTGGCGGGGTCGAAGTTGAGGCCCACGGACCCGCGGCCCGGGCCGAGGGCGGCGTGCAGGTCGGTCAGGATGCGGGCCTGATCGTCAGGCGATTCCTGGCCGGTCTCGAAGGCGATGCCCACGCCGCGGGCGAGGAAGGCCATGCACATCTGCTTGAGTCGGTCGAGCATGACGCCCCGCTCGGGATTGTCAGCCGGAACGTGCCCCGCGTGCAAGGTGCAGAGGCGGATGGCGTGGCGAGCGCAGATGTCGGCGATCTGGTGGGCCGCGCGGAGGTTGGCGGGCCAGGTAGAGTCGGGTCGCACGCCTCCGGAGGCGCGGATGGTCTCGAGGGTTGAGTAGTCCTCGCCCGCGGGGGCAAGCATGGCGGAGACAACCCTGATGCCGGCCTGGCGGAGGAGGCGGAAGGTCTCGTCCTCTTTCCAGTGGCCGCGGGCGATTGGGTCGAGCGCGAGCTGAACCGCAGAGATGCCCGTGGCGCGGATGGAGCGGACCAGGTCCGTCGGGGAGTGCGGGCGGAGCGACCACGAGCACACGGCGACCGTGTGGAACGGAGCGGGGCGGGGCGAGGGCGCGGGAGTTGGCTGGGTCATGGGCTGAGTCGAGGGTAGGAAAGGGCGAGGGGCGTGGACGCAAGGCCCATCGCCCCTCACCCGTGCGTGGAAGTGGCCGCGGCGTCGCTCCGCGTTGGCGAAGCGGCGAGCGCGGCGTGAAGTCAGCAACCTTCGGCGAAGAAGCTCAGGTAGAAGAAGAAGTCATCGCCGTTGAGGATGTTGTTGGCGATCCCGTAACCGGGCGCGCCGACCAGCGCGGTGGAGGTGAGGTCGCAGACCTGGAGGTTGCCAGCGGCGAACTGGGAGAGGAAGTAGAAGAAGTCGTCGTTGCTGAGGATGCCGTTGGGGTTGCCGTAGCCGATGCTGCCGGGCAGCGCGCCGTGGGTGACGTCGCCCAGGCAAACCGGGGGCTTGACGATGACGCACACGTCGTCGATGGCGAGCAATCCGCCCGGGCTGCCGGGGGCGGGCGTGACCCGCACCTCGATCCGGGCGAAGGTGGAGGGCGTGGCGAGGGAGGTGTACCAGATGGTCTGCGAGCCGGTGTGGACGCACTCGCGCGCGACGGGGCCGTGCTCGGCCATCAGGTCGTTCCAGTCGTCGGGGTAGAGCGAGTAGGTGGCGGACTTGACGACCTGCCCTGCGACAAGGGCGCTGGAGACGGTCGGCGAGGGCGCGCCGGGCTGGCCGGTGGGGGTGATCGACCACAGTCGGACGGTCTCTTGGCCCGTCGGGGTGTTGGCGATGAAGCGGACCTCGATCAGGCCTCGGAACTGCGAGCTCCAGGCCAGCGACAGGTCGGCCCGGAACCGATCCGCGACCGGCGGCGGAACGGCGAGCCGACACGAGAACGCCGGGGAGTTGGGCGGGATCTGCTTCATCAGCGAGCGGTCCCCGGTCATGCCGGCAAACGGCGTGGGCCAGGCGTAGGGATAGGACACCGCGCCGGTGCGATTGAGCGCAGTCGAGATTGCCGGCTGTGGCAACTGGCCCTCATAGACCCACGGCGGGGGGAACGCCCCGACGGGCCAGGACTCGAACGGCTCGACGTAGTCCTGAGCCAGGCAGGTGAGCGGGACCAGCGTGGACGCGGCGACGCCCGCCAGCAGGAGCGTGGTGATGCGCTGCATGGAAATCCTTTCCGAGATGTGTGTCGGGCCGCGGCGCGGCCCGTCCTCAAAGCGGGAGACGCGCGGGCCGACTCACGACAAACTCGCCGCCCTACCAGTCTCTCTGCATCGCACGCCCCTGAACAGGGTGGGGCCAGGTCGAACACACGCCGGACTGTCGCCAGCATGTGGCGGTTGCGGTATAAGGTTGCGGGCACGCGAGGACTTGCTACGCTGTCCGCATGACCACCGCCCCCACCGCCCCCACCGGCCCCATCGCGGTCGCGTCTCCCACCGGTCCCGGCAACGTGCTTGTCACCAACGCCGCCGCGTCGCAGGCCTTGGCGACGGTGCAGGGTGCTGCCCACTCGCTGGGCTTCCGCATGCAGCAGACCTCGCCCTGGACCTTCCAGGCCCAGAAGGGCAGCCTTGCGGCCGGCATCTTCCTGGGCGCGTTCATCGCCTACTGCAACTTCGGGGTCACGATCGCGCAGATGCCCGACGGGATGACGGCGATCTCAATCGTGCGCAACCGCCCGTGGTGGACGGGCGCGATCGGGGTGATGCGGGTGAAGAAGCGGGCGGATGAGCTCGGGAACGCGGTGGGTCAAGGGCTGGTGGCACAGCAGCTCGCGGTGCTGAACCACACGCAGACGTGAGCGGGGGGCCGGGGCGTAGACTTGCCCTCGAGCCGGAGTGGCGGAATGGCAGACGCGACGGATTCAAAATCCGTTTCCCCTTAAAGGAGTGTGGGTTCAAGTCCCTCCTCCGGCATTGGCTTTGCAATCGGTCATGAGTCCGGTCTGGCGGAGCGGACGCCAGCCCGGTGTGGCCCATCGGTGCGGGCCGACGACAAGGCTCGCGCAGGGTTCTCCGCCGAATGTCCCGGCGACCATCGGCTCACCCCGCGCATACGCTGGATTCGTGGACCTTCTCCCCCCTCCCAGCCTGCGCGACGACGACATCGTCGCGATGCGTTGCGGCATCAGGCCGCACCGGCGCGGGTGCGTCCGCGTCGAGCGCGAACACGCCTTCGGAAAGGTTCTGATCCACAACTACGGACACGGCGGGGCCGGCGTGACGCTCAGCTGGGGGACCGCCCAGGGCGTCCTCGCCCGCTTGACAAACGAGAACCCACGCGACTCCATCGCGGTGCTCGGCGGCGGCGTCGTGGGCCTGACAACCGCGTACGAACTCGCCAAGGCGGGCCGCTCGGTCCGCGTCTATGCCGGCGCATTCGCCATGAACACCACGTCCGGGCTGGCCGGTGCGCTCTGGCTGCCCACGGGCGTGGCCTGGGGCGACACTCCAGAGCGGCAGCGCGAGTTCCTGGACTGGCTCGCCCTTTCCAAGCGTCGTTTCCTCGCCCAGATGGCCGAGGAAGGCTGGGGCGTCCGCACCGTCCCGCTCTGGGAGCCGGGCCACGCCCAGCAGGACCCGCGTTTCTTCCAGAACGGCATCGTGACTGACTGGAGCACCGTGGAGCGCCTGCCGATCCAGGGCCCGGTGCGGATCGGCCAGACCTGGACCGCCCTGTTCATCGATACCCCCATCTTCCTCGAGCGGCTCATGACGGATCTGCGATCCAGCGGCGTCCAGATGGTCGAGCGATCGTTCGATCGGGCCCAGCAGGTCGCCGACCTGCCCGAGCCCATCGTGGTGAACTGCCTGGGCCTCGGGGCGCGGCAGGTGTTCGCGGATGCCGCCATGGTCCCCGTTCGCGGCCACCTGGTCCACTTGCGCCCCCAGCCGGTCGAGTACATCTACCACGCGCACTACACCTACATGTTCTCACGCCGCTCGGCTCTGGTTCTGGGGGGGTCGTACGAGGAGGGGATCGACGATCCGCGCGTGGATGAGTCGATCTGCCGGGGGATTCTCGCCAAACACCGGGCGGCCCACGGGCTCTAACCCGGCCGCGGGACGTGAGCACCCCAGGACCGTGCGCCCCATCGCCATCGATCCTCAACCGTCGCGTAGCCAGCCGCAATCGCCCCAAAGTTTGTTCTTCGCCCCGCCGCGATCCGCCGGGAGCTCACACCTGCGGCTTGGTTCCCGAAACCCCAGGCCCAATCCCGGGTAGACTCCCGGTAGCCCCTCTGACAGGTCGGGCGTGGATTCCCCAAGGATCATCCAGCCGTGAGCGCCGTCCCTTCCACCGCGGTCTTCACCTCCGACTTCCGGGAGGAGTTCGCGCGTCAGACCGACACGCTGCTTCGCCAGCGCTTCCTCATGTTCACCGCGATCATGGGCGCGCTGTCCGTCATCGCGCTCATCATCCGCCTCTTCGCCCCGATGCTGCCCGACCCGATCGGCTCGGCCATCCGCTCCATGCTGCCCACCGGGGGGCGCATGACCATCTACATCATCCTCTCGGTCCTCTGGGCGGGGCTGTATGTCGTCGCGTTCATCGCCGCCACACGCAAGCACCTCACCCCCGCACTCATCCTGCGCACCACCACCATCCTTCTTTTCACCGACGGCGTGCTGGGCGTGATCTTCCGCGCCAGCGGCCTGCCCGCTGGCGGGTGGCTGTTCTTCTTCATGACCCACCTGATCGCGTGCATCCTGCTGCCACTCACGCCCAAGCAGGCGATCTGGCCCGTGCTCGGCGTGATCAGCATGAGCGCCCTCTCGCGCGTTTTCATCGAGAAGGGCGCGTACGCCCCCCACATCGCGGTCATGCTGTTCAGCCCGCTGGTGGGCGTGCCCGGCACCCTCATCGCCTGGTTCCGCCACTCACGCCGCCTCGGCAACTTCAAGCTCGAGTTCTTCTACAACCGCTACGGCGAGATGCGCCGCGAGCTCGTTGACGCGCGCAGACTCCACGAGTCGCTCTTCCCCTCACCCGTCACCACCGGCCCGGTCCGCGTCGAATACCGCTACGAGCCCATGCGCCAGATCGGCGGTGACTTCCTCTACGTCTACCGCACGCCCGCCGACGACGGCATCGGCATCGTCACCAACGTCATCCTGCTGGATGTCACGGGTCACGGCATCCCGGCCGCCCTCACCGTCAACCGCCTCCACGGCGAGATGGAGCGCGTCTTCGCTGAAGATCCGTCCGCTGGCCCGGGGCACGTCCTGCGACTGCTCAACCGCTACGTCCACCTCACGCTCTCCCACCACTCGGTGTACGTCACCGCCCTCTGCCTGCGCTTCGACCCCACACGCTCGCAAATGGCCTACGCCAGCGGGGGGCACCCGCCCGCGTTCCTGCGCGGCGTGGACGGTCGCATCGACGAGCTGCACTCCACTTCCCTGGTGCTCGGGGCCGCCGCCGACGTCGACTTTGACCCCCTGCCCGAATCCCGCCCGTTCGGCCCCGGCGACACGCTGGTGGCCTACACCGACGGCGCGATCGAGTGCCGCGACCAGACGGGCAAGATGCTCAAGATCGCGGGCATCCAGCGACTGATCGCCGGCGACCACGCGCGCCGGGGCGAGTGGGCCCAGGCCGTGCTCGACACCGTCACCCAGTTCCGCTTCGGCCCGCCGGCGGATGACACGCTGGTGGTCGAGATCCACAGGCCGCTGAGGGGCGACACGCTGGGCACGTTGAAGCCAGAGTCGGCCGACGTGCGAATGGGGCACGCCGTCACACATGCGGCGGCCCTGTCGTCGCCACCCTGATCCGCTCGGTTTGTCTCAGCGGGCCGCGTCGGGGGACGCTCCGGCGGCGCGCATCGCCTCAAGGGCGTCCAGCGCGCCCACCACGATGGGCGTGTAGGTGTACGCCGGCCCGCCGCCCATCATCAGCGCCACCCCGGCGGCCTCCAGAACCTCCTCGCGCGTCGCACCATGCGCCACGCTCTTCTGCACATGCGCGTAGATGCACGGCTCGCACCGTGTCGCCACCGCGATCCCCAGCGCGATCAGCTCCTTGTGCTTGACGCCGAGCGCGCCGTCCCGCATCAGCGTCTGGAAGAACGGCCCGAAAGCCTTCCCCAGGTCCGGACTGGCCGCTTTGGTGGCCCCCATTGTGGCCGGCCAGGTGCGGTAGAACTCGGCAGCATCATGCGCCATGGGCTATCTCCTGAATGTTGGGTGAGCGCAAACGCCGGAACGCCCGGGATCAACTCGGGCAACCGCCGGACCCGCACGACACCCCGCCGCGCGTGCCCGTCCGGTTCCAGGGCATCTTGGAGAGCACCGTCGCCAGCGCGCACGTCCCACTCGCGCCGGCGAAGACCAGACCCGCGCCGAAGAACGCGGCCAACCCGACGAAACCAGGGTGGACGAGGTACCCCAATGCCGAGCCCGCCAGCACACCGACTCCGATGACCAGCTGCACCTGCCGCATCACGCTGATGGCGGGCGCGCGGCGGTCCACCTCCACCGCGAACCCCGCCTGCCTCCATGCCTCGATCCCGCCCGCCATGCTGAACGCCGCCACCCCTGCCCGTGCCAGCGGGCCGTCGGCCGTGTCCGCCAGCCGCACCGCGTCGGCCGATCGCCGACCGCTCTTGCAGTGCATCACCACCCGCTGCCCGTGTACCACGTCCAACTGCTCCGGTTTGAACGCCGACAACGGCAGGGGCCGGGCACCCGCGATCCGCTCCCGCGCGTGCTCATCCGCCTCACGCACGTCGATCAGCACGCACTGGCCCGACCTCATCCACCGATCCACCGTCGAGGGATCTACCTCCGGCACGCCCGAGGCCTCCTCATCACGGCGTTCAGCCGTCTCTGTCGCCCCCGTCGCCGTGGTGTTCATGCCGAATCCCTCCCCGTATGCCGATACCATACGATTCTATCCTGAATACGCGCGCGGGCGCGAGTATTCCGCCCCTCGCGGCGAACCACCCGATCAGGGGGGCGACGCCCGTCGCCATCGATCACTCCCGAGGCGTCCACGGATACGTCACATACCGGTTCTCAAACGTCCCGTCGGCGAACAAATCCACAATCCCATAGCCGGTCTGGCACTCGTGGTACGCCCCGTCCCACCACGCCCCGCTCACCGCGCCGTTGCAGCAGTACCAGGTGTTGTTGTAGCGCGCGTGGTCGGAAAGGTGCAGGTGCCCCGACAGGCACAAACGCACGGTGGCGTGCTTCTGGAACAAGTCCTTGATCCGCACCGCGTCGATGTGCATCCACGAGCCCGGCACACGCCAATCGCCGCCCTCGGCCAGATCGCCGTCGAAGAACACCGCCGCCGACAGGATCGGGATGTGGCTCAGCACCATCACATGCGTGCCGCGCGGCGTCGAGCTCAGCAGACCGTCGAGCCACTCGAACTGCTCGTCGTCGAGTTTCCCCTTGTACCCGTCGCCACGCGGGTCGGTGCTGTCGAGCACGACGATCCGCCAGCCGCCTTGGTCGACGTGGTAGTATCGCCCCGGCAGTTCGAGCGCATCGATCGCCCACTTCTTTCCGTCGGTCGGGTGGTTGCGCAGGATGTCGTGGTTGCCGATGCAGCAGCGGTGGGGCAGCGAAAGCTCGTTGCGCAGGGCGGTCTTCCAGACGCCCATCTGCTCCTTGGCCCGATCCGCCCCCTCGGCCGAATCAACGTTCATCACGTTGTCGCCGCCGAACAGCACCAGGTCCGGGCGATCGGCCTGCGACTGCATGTGGGCCATCGCGGCGGCGAAGCCCTCGCCCGCCGCCTTCTCGGGCTGAACGTGAACATCCGTCAGGTGGGCCAGCCGGACGGTCCGCCGCCTCGCCGAGACGGGCGCCCCGGCTGTGGTTTGCGACGCGGCCCGCGCGAGAGAAGGCCCACCCAGCGCCGCGCTCCCCAGCGCCGCGGCACCAACCGCCATCACCTGGCGACGGGTCAATCCGGTCTGCTCGCTCATGGCCCGCCTCCCCCGTGCAATCCGGTCCGCAAGTGCGGGCGACAGGAATCGAACCTGCAAGGCCTTGCGGCCACGGGAACCTAAATCCCGCGCGTCTGCCAGTTCCGCCACGCCCGCAACACCTCTATCGTAGCGACACGGGGGTTCCGCTTGGCCGCAGGTTGACAGCAGGAGTGCGGCGCCGCCGGCCGCGTGCCAACACGCAGCGCCAGGTTCGAGCGACCAGAATCCTCGTGGGTTGTTTGGCTCGTCCGCTTCTCGCCCCGTTTCGATCGTCGACGCACTCACGGAGCACACTGGTCCCCACCGGGGCCGCGGGGTGTAGCCACGGGTGGAACGGCGCCGCCTTGGGCGTCGCGCAACCCGTGGGCGACGGGGTCCTTCCCATTGCGCCCCGGCGGCGCGGAGGAGTTGCCATGCACACTCGTGCGCCCAGACGGTGTCAACACGCAGGCTTTCGCCTCATGGGGCGATTCTCGTTTCACTCCTGGCTCGTGCGACGCCGCCACGTCCACACCACCGCCAGCCCGGTCATCAGCAGCAAGATTGCTCCGTTGGCCTGATGCGCCGTCGTCAGCACCGTCTCCCACAAGGGCACCGCCGCAGCGGACTCAAGCTGGGTGTGCAACGGGATAGGCCCGCGAGCCTTGCCAAGCCACGCGCCCGCCAGCGCGCCCCAGCCCAGCAGGAACTGCAGGCCCGTCGCGTGCATCAGCCCTTTGCCGAGGCGCCGGATCGTGCCGCGAGAGCCGGCGCGGTCGCCCTGCGGCTCGACGCCGGCGCGGGCCGCCTTGCCCAGGCGGGCGCCCAGGACAGGGGCCATCACCAGGATCGCAAACGCGAGGACCGCGTGCGCCGCCAGCGGATGCCACGACCGCCCTTCGGCGTGGCGGAACATCGCCCCCAGCATCAACTGCACAAGCAACATGCCCGCGACGATCTTCGCCAACCGCGCGACGCCCCCCGCGTCGCTCCGCGACGCCCACGCCGGTGTCAGCATCGCCGCCACGCACGCCAGCAGCGTGAAGAAGACCTGCGCCAGGATGCCGTGGGCCGTGGCGAGCAAGACGCTGTTCTCGGTCACGCGCGTGCCGCCCAGCACGCCTTGCACGATCACCAGCGCGACGGCGATCCACGCGCCACGCCGCGCCGCCCGCGGCGCGGCCCGCCCCGACGCTGAGAACTGGGCGGAGAGCGCCACGGCGATCGTGCTCACGCCCACCAGCACGCCGAACAGCCGGTGCGAGTGCTCAAGGAAGATCCGAGGATTGGCCATGAGGCCCAGTGGGAACAGGACCATGTTCAGCCCATACGACCCGGGCCAGTCCGGCACCGCCATGCCGCTCTCGGTGCTGGTCACCAGCCCGCCCAGCAGCAGCAGCGGCAGGGTGGCGACGGTGGCGACCAGCGCGAGCCGGGCGGGCCACGGCCAGCCATTGGGCTTGGCTGGCGGCACAAGCCGCGCCGCCGCCCCGCCCACCAACCCGATCACCGACCCCAATGCCAGGAACCCCAGAACGATCAGCGGAGCCTCGGGCTTGAGGCGAGCGACCGGCGTGGTCGCGCCTTGCGTGGTCCCGATTCCTAGAGGGGCACCGACGCTGGCCACGACCGGTTCAGTCAGGAGCGAGCCGAGGAAAATCAGGAGGAGCGCGGCGGTGCCCGCGCCAGCAAACGCACTCAAACCCCCGCGTCGTCGTGAGATGCGCCGCGCGCCCAGGGCTGCGGACGCCAGCCAAACCACCAGCAGCACCGGCCCGGCGACCGCCGCCCCGACCTGGATCGCCGGTGCCGCCACGATCAGGGCAAGCACGGCGACGGCTGTCGCGGAGGCGAAGGCGGCGACGATGGCTTGGCCGAGGTTATCGGTCGGGGGAGTGGGGGTGGCCTGTGATTCGGAAAATGGTTGGGTCATTTCGATTCTCGGACGTTCGTTTGGGCGATGTGGACAACTTGAGATTCGGCTGAGACTCGTTCTCAGTTGTGGTTTGAAGGGCTCGCGACTTGACACCGTGCGCTGGGACGCGACAAATTGCTGTCTCACAGAAACTCTAGGCCGAGAACCTGACGATCTCGGCCTAGGACTCGGTTGAGTCGGCATCCCCCCGGAGGCGGGGGGTTTGGCCAGAGCCGGCCCGGAACGGGCAGGAGGCACGCGTGTCGGTTCTCTTCCCAAAGTGGCTCAATGCGTTGCCAACAGTCGGCGCGGCGGCCTCGGTCGGCGGGCTGGCGACGGCGGTGCTGGGCACATGGTATTTCGCGACGCCCGACTTCTTTGAGGTCGGGTACATGCCGCACCAGCCGGGCGCGGGATTCAGCCACCAGATCCACGCGGGCAAGCTGGGGATGGACTGCCGGTACTGCCACACGAAGGTGGAGCAGTCGGCCGAGGCGAATATCCCGAACGTGGCGACGTGCTACGGGTGCCACGCGGAGACGAGGCTGCGTGCGCACGCGACGCAGCAGGTGGCGTTCATCCGCGAGGCGTACGCGAACGACGACTCGATCCAGTGGCGGCGGGTCCACAAGCTGCCGGACTACGTCCGCAACTTCCCGCACCATGTGCATGTGAACGCGGGGGTGTCGTGCTACTCGTGCCACGGCCAGATCATCGGGATGCCCGAGGTGACGCAGGCGCACAGCCTGGCGATGGGGTGGTGCCTGGACTGCCACCGCGACCCATCGGGGTCGCTGGTGCCGACGGACAAGGTGACGGACCTGATCTGGGTGGAGCAGGAGTGGATGAGCAGGCCTGTGGGCGAGCGCGTACACGCGGGCGTGACGCCGGCGGACCTGCTGGAGAGCCTGCTGGAGGCTCCGCCGCAGAACTGCGGGGCGTGTCATCACTGAGGTCCTGGGTTCTTGGCCCTTGGTCCTGAAGGTGGGGCAACGGGTTGTTGGGGGCGGTTGCGGGGATCGGTTCTTGGATCTGAAGGAAACGAGCAAGCATGAGCGGCCACGATCAATGCCCATCGACGCTGAAGAAGACCGGAGATTCTGGGGCGAGCGCTGCGGCGCCGGGCGTCGTGAAAGACGCCTCGGCGCCGCGCGACCTGGTGGAGGCGCACGGGACGTCGTCGGGTTTCGGCGCGGCGGGGTCGTCGCTGGGCGGGCGTGGCAAGCAGCGGGTGTGGCGCTCGATCGAGGAGTACTCGCAGGAGCCGGAGTTCCGTGAGTTCGTGGAGCGTGAGTTTCCGAAGGGGGCCTCGGAGCTGCTGAAGGATTCGAGGCGGGATTTCATCAAGTTCATGGGCGCGGGGCTTGCGCTGGCGGGTCTGGCGACGATCCCGGGGTGCCGGCGTCCCGAGCACCACATCATGCCGTACTCGCGTGAGGTGCCGGAGGAAGTGATCCCGGGCAAGCCTCTGTATTACGCGACGAGCATGCCGCTGCCGGGCGGCGGGGCCGAGGGCTTGCTGATCCAGACGCACGAGGCGCGCCCGACAAAGGTTGAGGGCAACCCGCTGCACCCGATCAACCGGGGCAAGAGCAGCGTGTGGGCGCAGGCGAGCATCCTGGGGCTGTATGACCCGGACCGACTGAAGTTCCCGATGTACAAGAACCCGGTGCGTGGGCGCGTTGAGGCGACGTGGGACGACTTCAAGGTCTGGCGTGGCGAACACTTCGCGGCCTACGACGGCAACGGCGGGCAGGGTCTGGTGTTCTTGGCGGACAAGAAGACCAGCCCGTCGCGGGATGCGATGCGGGATGCGGTGATCGCGCGGTGGCCGGCGGCGGCGTGGATTGAGTACGACGCGGTTGGCGGTGATGAGGCGGTCGAGGGGACGCGCCTGGCGTTCGGCGTGCCGTGCCGCGAGGTGCTGGCGTTGGCGGGCGCGAAGCGGATCGTGTCGATTGATCGCGACTTCCTGGACTGCGAAGCGGGCTCGATGGTGAACGCGAGGGAGTTCGCGTCGGGTCGGCGTCCGATGACGGCGTCGGACGACATGAGCCGGCTGTACTCGATCGAGTCGCGGTTCACCAAGACCGGGGCCGCGGCCGATCACCGGTGGCGTGTCGCGCCGTCGCGACTGACCGCGGCGCTGGTGATGCTGGGCAGGGCGATCCTTGCGCGGCTGGCGGAGGGCGGGGGCGCGGCGGAGAGCGCGGGGCTGCGGGCCGCGCTCGAGGGGTTGGCGGTCGCGGGCGAGATGGACGTGCCGCAGAACGCGGTGGAGGCGATGGCGGCTGACCTTGTGGCGCACCGGGGCGAATCGCTGGTGGTGGGGGGGCAAACGCTGGGGGCGCGAGGCCTGGCGGTTGTTCATGCGATCAACATGGCGCTGGGCAACACCGGTCGCACGGTGGGGTTGATCGAGATGGGCGAGGGCGGCGCGGGGCGCACCGGCGAGGCCAGCAGCAGCGCGGCGGGCCTGCGGGCGCTGGCGGAGATGGTGCGCGGCAACGCGGTGCGGACGCTGGTGTGCCTGGAGACGAATCCGGTGTTCAACGTGCCGGTGGACATCGGGCTCACGCCCGAGGCGTTCGCGGCGATCCCGGCCACGATCACGCTGAGCGTGGGGGCGAGCGAGACCGAGTCGATCAGCACCTGGTCGCTCAACGGGGCGCACTGGCTGGAGGCGTGGGGGGACACCGAGTCGATCGACGGGACGATCGCGCCGATCCAGCCGATGATCGCGCCGCTGTATGAGCCGGCGATGTCGGAGATCGAGTTCCTGTCGCTGCTGGCGTCTTTCGGCGAGGGGGACCGGATCGCCGGGGAGCGGGTGCCAGCCCAGAGCGGGCGCGACATCGTGCAGGAGGCGTGGTCGCGGCGGATGGGCGCGGGCGGGGATCCGGAGCGTCGCTGGCGGCGCGCGTTGCATGATGGCATGGTGAGCGGGACGACGAGTCGGGCGGGCGTGCCGGCGGCGACCCGGGCATCGGTGTTCGCGGGGGCGACGGCGGCGGCGCTGGCGCTGGCGATGAGCCCCGCGCCGACGAGCAGCGCGATGGACGTGGTGTTCTTCAGCGAGCACATGCACGACGGGCGGTTCGCGAACCAGTCGTGGCTGCAGGAGCTGCCGCAGTTCGGCACGCGGGTGGTGTGGGACAACCCGGCGCTGGTCAGCCCCGCGACGGCCAGGGCGCTGGGGATCATGCCTGACGACTACACGGCCCGCCAGATTCCGCGGGCGCGGCTTGTCGAGGTCGAGATCGGCGGGCGGTCGATGACGATCGCGGCATGGATCCTGCCCGGGATGGCCGACAACACGATCGCGCTGCAGACCGGGTATGGGCGGACGACATGCGGCGTGGTGGGCGAGGGTGCCGGGTTCAACGTGTTCGCGTTGCGGACGACCGAGGCGCCGTGGGTGGTCCGCGGGGCATCGGTGCGGAAGGTGAGCGGCTCGTACGAGATCGCGAGCACGCAGAACCACTGGACGATCGAGGGGCGGGACTCGCTGGTGCGGACGATGGACTTTGAGCGGTTCAAGCGTTTCGGGGACAAGATCGAGGATCGCACGGACCACATCTACGCCCACGCGGTACAGCGGCTGAACATGGCCGAGGCGATGGGCGAGTTGGCGCACACGCCGCCGAACGTCGGGGCGTATCCGAATCCGTACAACAACTCGCGTACGGAGCCGAGCAACGCGGACCGGGTCCGGGATGGGATCGGTCGGTTGGCCCCGCCGGCGTTCGCGACCGGGCCGCAGTGGGGGATGACGATCGACATGTCGACGTGCACGGGGTGCGGGACGTGCACCGCGGCGTGCCAGAGCGAGAACAACATCCCGGTGGTGGGCAAGCGGGAGGTGGCCAAGGGGCGTGAGATGACGTGGATCCGGGTTGATCGCTACTACATGGGCGACAGCCTGGACAACCCGGAGGCGATGATTCACCAGCCGGTGGCGTGCGTGCATTGCGAGAACGCGCCGTGCGAGGTGGTGTGCCCGGTGAACGCGACGGTGCACGGTCGCCAGGGCACCAACGACATGGTGTACAACCGGTGCATCGGCACGCGGTACTGCGCGAACAACTGCCCGTACAAGGTGCGCCGGTTCAACTTCTTCGACTATGCCCAGGCCAAGTTCAACGGGACGTGGGTGGGCGAGGAGCTGGTGGGGCGGCCCGCGAACGTCAACTTCATCCCGCCCAGCCTTCGCGAGAAGATGGACGAGATCTCGAAGATGCACCAGAACCCGGACGTGACGGTCCGCGGTCGCGGCGTGATGGAGAAGTGCTCGTACTGCATGCAGCGGGTGAACCGGGCGCGGTACGAGAGCAAGCTGCAGGACCTGGTGGGGATTCCCGAGGGCTTCTTCCAAGTCGCGTGCCAGCAGGCGTGCCCGAGCGGGGCGATCACGTTCGGGGACATCCTGAACCCTGAGAGCGCGGTGAGCAAGACGCGAGCGAGCGGGCGGAACTTCATGCTGCTGGGGTACCTGAACACGAGGCCGCGGACGACGCACATGGCGCGGGTGGACAACCCGAACCCCGTGCTCGTGAGCGAGGGTCGGCGTTCGGAGTGGGAGCAGGACCCGTTCCATCATGCGGAGCATGGGGAACACGGCGAGCACGGCGGGTCTGACGGCGAGCATGGCGGGGATGGGCACGAGGGCGGCGACCACGGCGTGCCCGCGGGCGAGCATGACACGAATCTGCACACGTTCCGGCGGGTGCCGTCGCGTCGGGGCGAGGATTCCGGGTATTTGGGCAGCCTTTCGGTTCTGGGCTCGGTTCTGGGCGAGGGCGTGAAGGGAGGCCTGCTGGCATGAGCAGCATTCATCCGGACAAGTCGGTGTCGGAACGCCTGGCGGGGCTGGCCCCGGCCACGTCGCGCGGGGTGGGGCAAGATTTGCCCGACATCGGCGACGGGAGCCTGGTGGAGGACCCCGCGGTTCGCGCGCCGCTGGTGCTGAACAACCGATCGTTCAGCGAGCTGACGGACATCGTGTGCGGGTACACCGAGAACAAGCCCGGCAAATGGTGGCTGATCGCGCTGGGCGCGTTCGGCACGGTGATGGGGCTGGGCTCGATGCTCATCCTGTACACGATCATCACCGGGATCGGCGTGTGGGGGCTGAACAACCAGGTGGACTGGGCGTTTGACATCACCAACTTCGTGTTCTGGATCGGCATCGGGCACGCCGGGACGCTGATCAGCGCGATCCTGTGCATCCTGAAGCAGAAGTGGCGGACGGCGGTGAACCGGTCGGCCGAGGCGATGACGATCTTCGCGGTGATGTGCGCCGGGCTGTTCCCGGCGATCCACGTCGGTCGCATCTGGTTCATCTGGTTCGTGTTCCCGATCCCGAACTACAACTGGATCTGGCCCAACTTCAGGAGTCCGCTGCTGTGGGACGTGTTCGCGGTGAGCACGTACTTCACGGTGTCCGCGCTGTTCTGGTACATGGGCATGATCCCGGACATGGCGACGCTGCGTGACCGGGCCGATGCGCGGCTGCGGGCGGGGCCCCGGCCCCGGGCGGTCCCGTTCCTGCCGCTCTCGGCGGACCGGATCCGGGCATTCGTGTACGGGCTTGGCGCGCTGGGCTGGCGGTTCAGCAGCCGGCACTGGCTGAAGTATGAGACGGCGTACCTGCTGCTGGCGGGCATCTCGACACCGCTGGTGCTGTCGGTACACTCGATTGTGTCGTTCGACTTCGCCACATCGGTGGTGCCGGGGTGGCACACGACGATCTTCCCGCCGTACTTCGTGGCGGGCGCGATCTTCGGCGGGTTCGCGATGGTGCTGTTCCTCTTGATCCCGGCCCGCGAGCTGTACCCGAACTTCAAGGACCTGCTGACGCTGCGGCACCTGGAGAACATGGCCAAGATCATCCTGGTGACGGGGATGATGGTCGGGTTCGCGTACGCGATGGAGTTCTTCATCGCGTGGTACTCGGCCAACGAGTATGAGGCGGACGTGTTCGTGTTCAACCGTCTGATGCCGCCGTTCCTGGCGGGGGCGGACCCCGATCATCCGGAGGCGGTGCGGTACGCGCCGTACTGGTGGGCGTACTGGGCGATGATCTCGTGCAACGTGATCAGCCCGCAGGTGTTCTGGATCAGGAAGTTCCGGACCAGACCGCTGGCGATCTGGATCGTGAGCCTGCTGGTGACGATCGGGATGTGGTTCGAGCGGTTCGTGATCATCGTGACGAGCCTGCACCGGGCGTGGCTGCCGGGCGAGTGGCACATGTTCTACCCGACGTGGGTGGACATCGGGATCTTCGTGTTCAGTTGCGCGATGTTCCTGACGTTCTTCCTGCTGTTCATGCGGTTCCTGCCGATGTTCGCGCTGTCGGAGCTGAAGGCGGTGACGCCTCAGGCCAATCCACATCCGGAGCATGAGGACGGACACGGGGACCACCACGGCGGCGATGCCGCCGGGCACGGGCCGCAAGCCCATGCCACTCCGGGCCACGGCGGCAAGGGAGGGCACTGAGATGGATCTTCCCAAGATTCCAACGCGGGATCAGCTGGCGGACTATGTGCCCTTCCTGATCAAGAAGGGCTCGGCCAAGTTCGTGACGCCCGCCGGCAAGCGGGTGCATGGGATCATGGCCGAGTTCGACACCCCGGCCGCGGTGTACCACGCGGCGGAGCTGGTGCGCGACGAGGGGTACAAGGTGTGGGACGTGTACTCGCCGTTCCCGATCCACGGGATCGACAAGGCGATGGGCATTCCGCGGAACATCATCCCGGTGATGGTGGCGACCGGCGGTCTGAGCGGGGCCGCCCTCGGGTTCATCATGCAGTACTGGATGACGGCGGTGGACTACCGGATGGTGGTGCAGGGCAAGCCTTACGGGGCGTGGGAGCCGTTCACGCCCATCACGTTCGAGCTGGGCGTGCTTCTGGCGGCGTTCACGGCGTTGTTCGGGATGCTGATGCTCAACGGGCTGCCGCGGTGGAACCACCCGCTGTTCAAGAAGGACCGTTTCCTGCGGAGCAGCGACGACAAGTTCTTCGTGGTGATCGAGGCGAGCGACGCGAAGTTCGATCTGCGGGCGACTCGGGACCTGATGACCAAGGCCGGGGCGACAAACGTCGAGGTTGTGGAGGACGACGAATGAACCTCCAGACGCGGATGAACCACAGAGGCACCGAGGCACAGAGGAAGGCCATGAGACGAAGCGGACAGGGATTGCCGAGCGAGGATCGCCGGGCCAATGGCCCTGGCCTGGCTCCGTGCCTGCTTGTCTCCGTGGTGAAGGTGACGCGTTTCGCCGCCGTCGGACTCGCCGGCGCCGCGCTGCTGCTTGGCGGATGCCGTGGCGAGCGGAGCAACGATCGCCCGCGTCAGTTCTTCCCGGATATGGACGACCAGGCCCGCTGGGACCCGCAGGAGCAGTCGCGTTTCTTCGAGGACGGGCGGACCATGCGGCATCCGGTCGAGGGAACCGTGGCATTCGCGCGGTCTCCGCTGGACCCGGCGGAGGCCGGCAACGCCGAGTGGGCGTCCACGTTCAGGATCGAGCGGGCCAACTTCCTGCGCGAGGACGAGTCGACGTACTACGGCGGGCCGCTCAATGAGTCGGGCGGCGTGACGCAGTACGTCGAGACGACCCCGATGCCGGTGACGATGGCGATGCTCGAGCGCGGGCGCGAGCGGTTCAACATCTACTGTGCGGCCTGCCACGGGTACACTGGCGACGGGCTGGGCGAGGTGGGCAAGCAGTGGTCGTACGCCCTGCCCTCGTTCCACGATCCCAAGTATGTGACGCCCGATCCCACGAGCCACCTGTGGCGTGACGGGTACCTGTTCAGCGTGTCGCGCAACGGCGTGATCGACGCGGCGGGCGTCCAGAAGATGCCGGGATACGCCCACGCGCTCTCGATCCAGGACACCTGGGCGGTGGTCGCCTACATCCGGGCGTTGCAGCGTTCGCGGAGCGGGAGCATCGAGGACGTTCCACCCACGAGCCGTGAGATGCTGGAGCAGCAGCGTCCGGCGGCCAGCACCGGGGCCAGCATGAGCGGGACGGGCGCGGGCCTCTCGGGCACAACCACGATCGGCAACGCCAGCAGCGGAGGCGGGCTGTGAGCACCATCACGAATCAGCAGTTTCAGGCCCGGCTCGACAAGGTGGCACGCCACCCGGCCATGTCGCACGACAACATCTACCTTCGCGAGGGCGCGGGGGCCGGGGCGTCGGGCGTGCTCATCGCGCTGGGCGGCGCGGGGCTCGCGCTGACCGTGGTGGGCGGGGTGGTGCATGGCCCCAAGCACGCGGTGGCGTCCGCGCTGGTGGGTGTGTGTACGATCTTGGCCGTCGCGCTGGGCGGGCTCTTCTGGACCATGGTGCTGCACCTGATCGGCGCGGGCTGGACCGCGACGGTGCGTCGCCAGTTCGAGAACCTGATGTCGCTGATCTGGGTGCCGTTTGCCCTGATGGTACCGTTGCTGCTGTTCGAGATCGCCAGCGGCGGCGTGATGTTCCCGTGGCTGAAGGCGGAGCTGGCGGGCGACATGCTGCTGGAGCACAAGGCCGGGTGGCTCAACCCGGTGTTCTTCGCGCTGCGCTTCCTGGCGTATGGCGCGCTGTGGGCGATCCTGGCGATGGGGCTGTGGCGGTGCTCGACCGAGCAGGATCGCACGGGCGACCGCTGGCTGACCAACAAGGCCCGCAAGATGTCGGCCTGGGGCCTTCCGCTCACCGCGTTCTCGATCGCGTTCGTGGCGTTCGACTGGATCATGAGCGTCGATTACCGGTTCTTCTCCACGATGTGGGGCGTGTACTACTTCGCCAGCGTGGCGCAGGCCGCCCTGTGCACGGTCGTGCTGGTGCTGGCGGTGCTGCGTCTGACGGGACGGCTGACGGGCGCGGTGACGATGGAGCACTTCCACGACCTGGGCAAGCTGATCTTCGCGTTCACGGTGTTCTGGGCCTACATCACGTTCAGCCAGTACTTCCTGATCTGGTACTCCAACATCCCGGAGGAGACGGCGTACTACGTCGTCCGCACCGAGAACGGGTGGAAGAATCTGGCGATGATCCTGAGCGTGGGCCACTTCATCGTGCCGTTCCTCATCCTGATGATCCGGCGCGTGAAGGAATCGACGCTCGGGCTGGCGGCGATGGCGGCGTGGATGCTGCTGATGATCGCGGCCGACCTGATCTGGAACGTCAGGCCCATGGTGTACGCGGGCGTGCCGGTGGCTGACCAGCCCGGGCCGGTGGCGTGGTGGCTGGACGTGGTGGGCCTGGTGGGCCCGGTGGCGTTGTTCGCCGGGCTGCTCGTCCGCCGCGTGGCGGGCGGGCCGCTGGTGGCGATCAAGGACCCGCGCATGCACGAGGCGCTGTCGCACAAGAACGATGTGTGACGGCTCGGGGCGGGTGGGCGTCCGGTTCGCACGGCGGACAGTTCGGGCGGGTTTGGGGCCCGGATTCCGGATCGGAATCGGGATCAGGATCGGAGTCAGGGGAAACCGCCGGAGTTCCGGCATCGAACCCACAGAGCAGGCTGGGAAGCACGACGATGAGCCACAACGAGCACACCCCCGAGCATCACGAGCACGTCGATCAGTGGCACCTGCACACGGACTCTGAGGGCGCACCGCAGGAGGAGCACGCGTCGCGGGCCAATCCGTGGATGCTGCTGGTGGTGTTCGTGTTCAGTGTGATCTTCCTGGTGGTGTTCATCGGGGCGACGATCGTGTACGCCAAGGGCTATCTGTCGGGCGTGCGGGCGCGGAAGGTGGAGATCACGGTGTGGGCCAACGACGCGCGGGCGACCAAAGCGGTCGCGGAGCAGCAACTGTCGAGTTATGGGTGGGTCGAGCCGGGCCAGGGGCGGGTTCGGGTTCCGATCGAGGTCGTGATGCAGGAGATGTCGGGGCACGGGCTTGGAATCCCGGCCCCAACGAGGCGATGAGCGGGCGGGCACTCCATTCCGGTTTCGGACGAGTCGGCGGCATGTGCCGGCCCGGCGCGGTCGCCGCGGTCGCGTGCCTTGTCGCGCTGCTGCTCGTGACCGGGGTGCCGCGTGCTCTGGCCCAGCCCGGCATGACGACGCCGGTGGAACTCGTGGGCGTGGACATCGTCGAGAAACTGGGCGAGGAGGTCGCCCTCGACGTGACGCTGATGAACGACGCCGGCGACATGGTCCGCGTGGCGGATTACTTCAATGACGGCCCGCGGGCGCGGACCGGGGACGGTCGCGGCAAGCCCGCGATCCTGGCGCTGGTCTACTACGACTGCCCGATCGTGTGCGCGTTGACGATGGAGCGTCTGCGGCGGGGGATGAACAGGATCGAATACATCGTGGGCGAGGACTTCAACGTGCTGGTCGTCTCGATCGACCACACCAACACGACCGACATGGCGCTCGAGCAGAAGCTGGCCAGCCTGTTGGCGTACAACAAGCCGCGGACCGACAGGGTGGACGCGGGCTGGGCGTACCACACCGCCACCGCGGGCAACTCGCGGCGACTGGCCGACAGCGTGGGCTTCAAGTACAACTTCATCGCCGACGCGGGTGAGTACGCCCACGCCCCGGCCATCATGATCCTGACGCCCGAGGGCAAGGTCGCCAGGTACTTCTACGGGATCGACTACGACACGCGGGCGAGCGAGATCCAGCTCGCGCTGGTCGAGGCGAGCAGGGGCGAGATCTCGGCGACGCTGATGGACCGACTCATCCTGTTCTGCTTCCACTACGACCCGACCAAGGGCTCGTACACGCTCCAGGCACGGCGCGTGATGCAGATCGGCGGCGTGCTGAGCATGCTGGGCATCGCCGGGCTGGTGATGATCCTGCGCGGGCAGGAGAAGCGCAGATCGCGACGACGAGCGGCCCGGGCGGCCAAGGCCGGTTCGGAGGCCGGTTTCCCCCTTCCCCCGCGTGCGGCGGAGGCGTCGGCAAGGCGCGGCGACGCCGACGGAACGGCCAGCTCGCTCTCGAACTCGCCAGCGGTTTCCGACTCGGCCGCCGATTCCGCCGCTGGGACCGCCGCTGGGTCAGGGGCGTCGGTCGCTCCGATGTCCCGGGCTGGACTGCCCCAATCCTCCTTGTCCGCTTCCTCGTCGCCTGGCCCACGCCACCCGGCGCGATCGCGCCCCGCTCGCCCCGATTCCACGTTCCGTCGCCCCAACTTCCCGACCTCGACCTGAAATCCCCTTTCCCGGGCCCCCCGGGATGATCCGTCGGAGTTCCCATGCTCGCACCGCTGAACACCTCGATGAACGCCCTGCTGGCTCCGCTGACCGAATCGGTGACGGGACGCGCCGCGCTCCTGGCCGACCAGGGCTTCTGGCACTGGGCGTGGTTCGAGGACGCGGCGTCGAGCGGCGACGCGCGGACGTCCGACAACACGTTCATGTTCCTGTGGTGGTTCTGCGTGGTGTGGTTCGTGCTGCTCATGGCGCTGATGTTCTGGTTCTGCGTCAAGTGGCGTCGCAAGGCCGGCGTGGCCGCCCCGCTCAGCCCGAGCCACAACACCCCGCTGGAGATCACCTGGACGATCATCCCGACGCTGATGCTGGTGGTGATCTTCTTCATGGGCTTCTGGGACTACGTCGAGCGGATCGTGGCCCGGGGCGACTCCACCAACATCACGCTGGAGGCCCAGAAGTGGAACTGGGACATGGTCTACGCCAACGGGAGGGTGACCACGGAGATGACCAGCCTTGGCGGGCGCCTGAACGAGTGCAAGATTTTCTACGTCCCCGAGGAGTCGGGCATCAAGCTGCGGATGACCAGCAAGGACGTGATCCACTCCTTCTGGGTTCCGGACTGGCGCATCAAGTGCGACATCTTCCCGAACCGGTACACCGCGGTGTGGTTCGAGACCGAGAAGATCGACCCCAGCAACCCCAACACGCGCGTCCATGCGGACAAGGACCCCAGTTCGGTCGGGCAGGCGTTTGAGGAGGAGTACCGCTACTCCGACCACATGGTGTATTGCGCCGAGTACTGCGGCGACTACCACTCGGAGATGATCGGGATCATCCGCGTGGTGCCCAAGCACGTCTACGCGGCCTGGGTCAACGATCCCGGCATCGACTGGCTGGCCATCACGGGCCTGCCCGGCGGCAAGCCGCTGTGGGAGGTGGGCGCCCTTCTCCACAACATCAAGGCCTGCATCTCGTGCCACACCGTCAACGGTTCGGCCGGGTCCGGCCCGACGTGGGACAACGCCTGGGGCACCATGGTCACCCTCAGCGACGGCACGCGGGTGCTGTATGACGAGAACTACGTCCGCAACTCCGTCTACGCCCCCGGCACGCAGCTCCATGTGGGCTTCTCGAATCAGATGACCGTCTTCACACCCGACAGCCTGAACGAACGCGAACTCGGGGCGATCATGGCCTACATGATGCACCTGGCCGATGTCCCGCTTGATCCTCTGGCCGAGGCGGCCATCGCGGGCGGCGGGGCCGCGACCGTCACCCCCCCTGCTGGCGGCGAGCAGCCCCCGCCCGGTGAGCCGCAGCCCGAGCCGCCCCCGCAGCCTTGACATTGAACCCCGACACCCAACCCCGCTCGGTTTCCCCTTCCCTCGCCTCGATCCGGCGACCGCACGATCCAACGATTCACATCCTGATGACGGTTCCGATTCGGCTCCCGATTCACACCCCGCGTCCGCCAGCCCCGGCCGGCGCGCCAAAGACATGTGTCAGAGACAGAGGTAGCGACCATGGCGACCAACCACGACCACCCCGAGCACGCCGGCCATGGTGACCATGCCGGGCATTCCCATGATGACGGGCACGGGCACCACGACGGCAGCTACCTGACGCCGATCGGCGGCTTCTGGTCTGAGGTCTGGCGGTGGGCCACCACGATCGACCACAAGAAGATCGGCGTGATGTACCTGACGGCGGTGCTGTTCATGTTCTTCCTGGGCGGCATGGCGGCCATGGCCGTGCGCCTTGAGCTCCTGCAGCCCACGCGATCGACGGCCGTGACCTCCACGGAGCCCAAGCTCGACGCCGCCGGGGCTCCGATCATCGACCCGGCCACCGGCCAGCCGGTGACCGAGGTTGTGACCCAGACCGTCACGACCGGTCAGATGTGGACCATCAGCAACGTGCAGGCGGAGAACAACAACGTCTACAACCGAATTTTCACGCTGCACGGGGCGATCATGGTGTTCATGGTCATCATCCCGTCGGTACCGGCCGCGCTGGCCAACTTTTTGCTGCCGCTCATGCTGGGGGCCAAGGACGTGGCGTTCCCGCGCCTGAACCTGCTGTCGTTCTACATCTACGCGGTGGGGTCGATGTTCGCGGTGGCGTCGCTGCTGTTGGGCGGGGTTGACACGGGCTGGACGTTCTACACGCCGTACTCGACGACGACCGACGCCGACCACTGGCGCGTCACGCTGATGGTGCTGGCGGCGTTCATCCTGGGGTTCAGCTCGATCCTGACGGGACTGAACTTCATCGTCACCGTCCACAAGCTGCGCGCCCCCGGCATCGGGTGGTTCGACATGCCGCTGTTCGTGTGGGCGATCTACGCGACCTCGATCATCCAGGTGCTGGCGACGCCGGTCATCGGCATCACGCTGCTGCTGCTGGTCTTCGAGCGTCTCTTCCACGTGGGAATCTTCGACCCCAGGATCGGCGGCGACCCCGTGCTGTTCCAGCACTTCTTCTGGTTCTACAGCCACCCGGTGGTGTATGTGATGATCCTGCCCGGCATGGGCATCATCTCGGACATGATCGCGGTCCACTCCCGCAAGCGGATCTTCGGCTACCGGGCCATCGCGTTCAGCTCGCTGGGCATCGCCGGGGTGTCGTTCATCGTGTGGGGCCACCACATGTTCACCAGCCAGGGTGAGCTGGCGTCGATCGTCTTCAGCGCGCTCACGTTCCTGGTGGCGATCCCGACCGCGATCAAGGTGTTCAACTGGATCTCGACGCTCTACAAGGGCTCCATCGCGTTCAACACCCCGATGCTCTACACCCTCTCGTTCCTGTTCCTGTTCTCCATCGGCGGGCTCACAGGCCTGCCCCTGGCGACTCTCTCCACCGACCTGCACCTGCACGACTCCTACTTCGTCGTCGCCCACTTCCACTACGTCATGATGGGCGGCACCATCATCGCCTTCGTCGGGGGGATGCACCACTGGTGGCCCAAGATGTTCGGCAAGATGTACAACGAGTTCTGGGGCTGCGTCGGCGCCGTCCTGGTCTTCATCGGCTTCAACGTCACGTTCTTCACCCAGTTCTTCCTGGGCACACGCGGCATGCCCCGCCGCTACGCCTCGTACCTCGACGAGTACCAGCTCCTGCACGTGGTCTCCACCGTCGGATCGTGGGTTCTCATGGCCGGCTTCCTCGTCCACCTCTTCAACTTCATCCACTCGCTGGTCGCCGGCAAGAAGGCCCCGGCCAACCCCTGGGGCGCCATGAGCCTGGAGTGGGAGGCCGACTCGCCCCCCACCGAGCACAACTTCCACCACGAGCCGATCGTGAAGCACGGCCCGTACGACTTCGACGCCGCGGTCCCCCCGCACTGGGACGCCAAGGACTGGCCCCTGCCCGCGCCCGTGCCGGGCGGACACAAGCACTGAGAACTGAGGACGAAGACTCACCCCGCGCATCCGACTCGATCGAACCCGCCGAACGCCTCAACCTGCCCGCCGCTCTGGAGCCCCGCATGGCGACGATCTCGACCCACTCAACCCCCACCGGCGATCCGCCCGGCAAGCACGGCTGGGAGCGCTACGCCCACGCCCCGCACTATCGCACCGCCGCGGATGAGTTCGACGCGTGCAAGCTCGGGTTCTGGCTCTTCCTCACCACCGAGGTGCTGCTGTTCGCGGGCCTGTTCGTCTCGTACGCGATCTTCCGGATGCTCTACCCCGAGTCGTTCGCGGCCGGTAGCCACCTGCTCGACTGGCGGTTCGGCTTCACCAACACCGTGGTGCTGCTCGTCTCGTCGTTCACGGTCGCGATGGCGATCCGCAACTGCCAGAAGGGCCAGTACGGATGGTCGATCATCAACCTGGTGATCACGATCTTGTGCGCCCTGGCGTTCCTGTTCATCAAGTTCACGTTCGAGTACGGGCCCAAGTGGACCCAGGGCAAACGCCCCGGCAGCCTGTTCGACTACCCCTTCTCAACCACCCCCAACGAGCCGCTCTGGTGGAGCGTCTACTACTGCGCCACCGGCATCCACGCCCTGCACGTCGTCATCGGCATGGGGCTCCTGACATGGTGCCTTGTCCGCCAGATCCGCTCACGCCAGTACGGCCCTGGCCACTACACGATGGTCGAGATGTCCGGCCTCTACTGGCACTTGGTCGACCTGATCTGGATCTTCCTCTTCCCTCTTCTGTATCTGGTCCACTAGGCAGTCCGTCCTGGCTCCCTGCTCCTGAATCCTGAAGGTCGGGACCCGGGTGGACCGGGAATACTCGCGACGCACAACCGCCTTGACCCCGGCCGTCAGGACTCAGGACTGGACGCCCCCGACCGCCTCGCCCCTCTCGCCCCCGACCCTTGGAACACCCCATGTCCGCTCCCAATCCCCATCCTCCCACCGACGACTTCAAGCGCGACGACCCGCACCACGAGCACGATCACGACCACGGGCACACCATCGTGTCCTGGAAGACGCTCGTGGGCGTGCTGGCGATCCTGCTGGCCTTCACGGCCCTGACCGTGTCGGCCGCGCAGGGCGAGAAGTGGATCGCCTCCGCCTTCGACGTCATCTTGCCCGACTGGATGAACGTCGCCGTCGCCATGAGCATCGCCACCGTCAAGGGCATCCTCGTGATGGCCTTCTTCATGCAGCTCAGGTACGACGACCCCTTCAACACCATCATCATGCTCTTCTGCTTCCTGGCCTTCAGCCTCTTCCTGGGCTTCACGAGTCTGGACCTGATGAACCGCAACTGGGTCGACCCGTGGAAAATGGCCCAGATCTCGCCCGGCGGCATGGGCATGGCGGGCACGCCGCTGGTCTGGAAGGCCAGGGAGAACGTCGCCACCCGTCGCTACAACCTGATGAACGGCCGCAAGGCGAACGGCGACCCGCTTGCCCCCGATGCCGAGCGGGCGGCCACGCTGTCCCAGGCCGCCATCGCCCAGTGGCAGCAAACGCTCGGCGCCGACCGCTACGACGCCGAACTGCTCGAGCTCACGCGAATCATGGACCGCCCCGGCATCGAGGCCCACATCGCCGAGCACGGGTGGGACCACTACAACGAGCGTCTGGCCTACTTCGACCCCCGCGCCGCCGGACACGCCTCGCACGCGTCTCACGGGCCGAACACCGGCTCGTCCGCCGACCGCACACGCCCCCGCATCGGCCTCTCGGGCGCTCTCTCGACCCAGGAGCACGACGACCGCGCCGACCACGGCGATGGTCATGGAGATGCGCACGCCGACGATGACCACCCCGACGAGGCCGAGCACGCCGCGTCCGAACTGGAACACACCGAGCCGGCTACTCCCGAGGGCACGCATCGCCAGCCCGAGACAGGCCCCGACGCCGCAGGCACGCCCACCACGCCGCCCACCACGCCGCCCGCGACTCAGCCCGTGACCCCGCCGCACTGACTGTCGAGCGGGCCGTTCCCCTGTGAGGGGGTCGGGCTTTCCAGCCCGACCACGCGGCGAGGCCGCGGTCCACGTTACGCGTCCTCCAGTCTGATTTGGCCCTGAGACCACCGTGCCACCCGCCGCCCCGACCCCCAC
>ENA-ORBV01004052-ORBV01004052.1-microbial-mat-metagenome-genome-assembly--contig:-NODE-4052-length-28592-cov-49.223321_pt1 | contig 28592 bp, 31 predicted proteins | sample MGYA00237777_ERZ505514 | MGnify/ENA primary metagenome ERZ505514 (study PRJEB26160, sample SAMN06269048) | microbial mat metagenome | isolation source: Oligotrophic lake microbial mat | place...
CCACAAGGTCAGCTCCGGCAGCGCGCCATGTGTCACTATACATGGCTTCGCCAGCGTGGAAGCCGAACTGTCCCACCCGGCGCGCGAATTCGGACGCGCGGGCGTCGGCGGTCGTCTTGAGGTCGGCCATGAGGCCGCTGCCCGGCGCGAAGGCGTCGGGGCGCGTGCGGATCTTCAGGCCGGTGGCGGGGTCGGTCGCGAAGGCGGAAACCTCGCGAACCGTTCCGGCGCCGGTAAGCTTGCGGATGATGGGGTGCGTGCGGACAGCGTCGCGAACAGCGAGCGCGTCGTCGTAGTCGCCCGAGGTCAGCAATCGCTCGCCGTATTCCTCCTGTGCTTCCTTCCACTTGCCGCCGCGCCGATCGTCAGGGCCGCGATGGTAACGCTCGGCGAAGAAATCGGGCTCAAGCACGGCGCAGTGCACAGCCGTCCCGAGCTGCATGGCGTTGGAAGGTTCCTTCTCGACGCGAGCGTGCGCAGGGCTGCGCGTGTGCAGCGTCCACAGGCTCGACTTGGATACTTCAGGGCCGGCCAGGTACTGATCAAACGGCAGGTCGTGGATGACGCCTTGGCGCGCGGTGAGCTTCGGAGGAGCGGCCTTGGCCGCGATAATAATGCCGTCAGCCATGTCTGGCCTCCATTGTGGGGGTAAATTGGGACAGCCGGGCACGAGGCCCGCTGCCCGGCGCGCCTTTGGGGGCTGATGGGGCTGACGCGCCGGGCTTTGGCTCACTGACTTGGGCTTTCCCAGTGAGCTTTGAATAAGGGGCCCGCACGCCGTGAGGCGTGCAGGCAGTCGAGAAGCTTCCCGGAACGCGGGCGGCTTCTTGGTGGAGAGAGGGTCGCATGCTATGCAATGCGCGCTCAGGCGCGTTCGCAGGCGTGCGATGATGTGTGCTGATGTTGCCCATGCCCCCACGTGCGGCGTCTAAGCGGACGTCGCAGCCCTCCCCTGTTTGTGTTTGCGGGACGGCGCCGGGTAAATGTCGGGCCTGAGCTCGTGCGGCTCGACGTCAGCCGCGGCAGCCACGCGGAGCACCTTGATTGCGGGGATGGCGCCCCGGTGCTTCCAGCAGTGGACGGTCGAGACGTTCTCACCGATGGCCCGCGCGAGGGCGCTGGGCGATCCTAAAAGAGCCTTAAACTTTTTGGCGGTCATCTTCATGAGCGCAGTTATTGCAGATCGCAATATACCGCGTCAAGCCCCTTTGTTGCAATCTGCATGGGGCGCTCATGAAGATGACCGCTGTTGCATTTTGCAATTTTCCGCTTGACCCCTGATGTTGCAGTATGCAATACAGTCTCCATCACTGGCCCGCCAGGGCGCAGGATGAATGAGAGAGACGCCACATGCAATTCACAATCACCAACCCCTTCGCTGGCGCGGTCCAGTGCGCCGCAGAGGCCGCGTAGCCATGGCCCGCACCCACGACAACGACCCCGACCGCCCTGACGACGCTGCATCCCCGCTGCCGGATCGCTTCACCATCCATCGCCTGCCGGCTGCGGATCTTGTGCGCATCGCCTTCGCCGCGGCGGCGCATCACGAACGCCTGCTGACTGACCCCGCCTACCGCGCCGCGATGGACGCGCAGGACGAGCGCCAGCGCCAACTCTGGACGCAGCGCGGCCGTGAGCGCGCCGAGGCGTGGCTGCAGCGCTGGGGCATCGACCCATGAGCCTGCTCCGCGCGCTGTGGCGCCTGATCCCTGAATGGCCGTTCCCCCAACTTCCAGACCCAGAAAGCGATATCCCATGAAGATCATGCGCCACCTTGTCATGCCGTTGAGAGGCTAGCCATGCGCCACCGTTTGGAAAACTCCGCGCCGCGCTTCTGGGCTGCCTGCGCATGGCTGTTCTTGCTGGTCCTTCTCGCCGGTGTCGTGACGGCCGCGTCGGCATGGGTGCTCGATGCGGCATGGGTGATCGGGCCTGACGATGACTGCTAACAACACACACACACACACACACACACATAGGGGCTTCATAATATGACCACTGAACAGCAACTCGGCCACCCGACTACTCGCCCTGCACAACACTACCGCCAGGGCGACGTACTGCTGCGTTATGTCGGCGACCTGCCGAATGGCCTGATCGAAGTCGATCGCGAGCAAGTCGGCCCCACTGGCCGCGTCGTGCTTGCCCATGGCGAGCGCACGGGCCACGCGCACGCCTTCCGCGCCCTGAGTGTTGTGGGCTTCAGGAAGGAAAGCAGCGAGTACGAGGTCAACACCGGCTTCCATGATTTCATCCTGGTGGGCGGGTCCGGCGCAACCATCCGGCACGAGTTTGCGTCCGGCGCGACGGCCGAACATGACCCGATCAGCATTCCGGCTGGCGGATACGAGATACTGCAACAGGTCGAATACTCTCCGGCCGCTCTGCAGCGCGTAGCCGACTAATGGCCAAGCGCATCGACAAGCTGACGCCTGCCCAGACCGAGGCCATGGCCGGCTGGGCAGACAGGTGGATTGAAATCGGATTGCGCACGGGGCCTGCCGATCGCGCAAAATTCGAGGCCGCTGCGGAGCGCTGCTATGGCTACGCAGGAATTCCATGGCATGGCCGAGTTGTCTGGGTGTCGTCACCAATGGTGATGGCGCTTGCGGGTCCCATTGCTTCTTTTGTGCTGGAGGCGCGCAAGCGCGGGATCGACCTTAGGTCGTCTGACGCCGCGGTTAACGACGCGGTTCGCGGCGCGGTAGGCGTCGCGGTCCGCGACGCGGTTGACGACGCGGTGCGCGGCGCGGTAGGCGGCATGGTCCGCGGCGCGGTTCGCGTCGCGGTAGACGACACGGTTAGCGGTGCGGTTGACGACACGGTTCGCGTCGCGGTTGACGCCGCGGTTGACGCCGCGGTAAACGTCGGGGTGAGCGACGAGGTTAGCGCCGCGGTTGACGACGCGGTGCGCGGCGCGGTTCGCGTCGCGGTCCGCGACGCGGTTGACGACGCGGTGCGCGGCGCGGTAGGCGGCATGGTCCGCGTCGCGGTCCGCGTCGCGGTAGACGACACGGTTAGCGGTGCGGTAGACGACACGGTTCGCGACGCGGTTGACGCCGCGGTAAACGTCGGGGTGAGCGACGCGGTTAGCGTCGCGGTAGACGACGCAGTGCGCGGCGCGGTTCGCGGCATGGTTGACGGTGCGGTAGACGACACGGTTCGCGACGGGGTCCTGAACGTCATCCAGCGATCCTGGAGTAACTACATCGGCGGACAATTCTGGGTAGGCGGCTATTACTGGGGTGGCGCGTTCACGTCTTTTTTTCGGGACGTGTGCAGCCTCGAACTGCCCCAAGACCTGTGGGAGCGTGCGCGCGCCTACGAAGACACGATCCAATCCGCCTGCTGGTGGTGGCCGCACCGAGACTTCATTGTTGTATGCGAGCGTCCCACAGCCATAAATCGCGAGGCGCGCAACCCGAGCCAGACGCGCGGCTGGGGATCCCACCAGCTGCACGCTGAACGTGGCCCGGCTGTGGTTTGGCCGGATGGCTGGTCTATCTACAGCCATCACGGCGTCAGAATGCCGGCTGATATCTACGAGAACCCGAGCGCACTCACTGGTCAGCGCATCGACAGTGAGCGCAACGCTGAAGTCCGGCGCGTCATGATCTCGCTGTTTGGCTCCGCTCGTTATGCGCGTGAAGGCAACTTCACGGTCGTGGACAAATGCGGCCCTGACCATCCGATCATGGGCCTGCGCAATGCGATCCTGCTTCGCCGGGACATGGCAGAAGACGAGCCCATGGTGATGCTGGACATGCAGGACTCCACCCCTGACCCGAAAACTGGCGAGCACAAGCGATACCTGCTGCGGGTTGATCCGAATGCCTATGGCGGTCAGGCAGGGCGCGAATGCCACGCCGCGATGGCATCGACCTGGCGGGTCAAATCCGACACGACGCAGCTCGCGTTTCGGCTTCCGGAAGACTACCGGCCAGAAATTGAGACCTGATCATGGGCCATCGCCTTCTGGACCTGTTCTGCTGCGCAGGCGGTGCGGGCGTCGGGTACACCCGCGCCGGTTTTGAAGTTGTCGGCGTCGATATTGACCCGCAACCGAATTACCCCCTCCCGTTTATCCAGACCGATGCGCTCAAACTCGATCCGAAGTTTCTTGCGACGTTTGATGCGATCCACGCTTCGCCGCCTTGCCAGTCTTATTCGGACCTCGCCAAGCGCAACGCCAACGGCCACGAATGGCCCCGTCTGATAGAACCAGTGCGCGCAATGCTGATTAAAACCGGCCTTCCCTACATTATCGAAAATGTGGACAACGCGCCGCTGCTCAACGCCGTGAAACTTTGCGGGACAATGTTTCCGGGCCTTCGCGTTCTCAGGCATCGGCTATTCGAGGCAAATTTCGAGATCATCCCGCCGCCGCACAAGAAGCATCCGAAGGTCCACACTTTCGACAAGCGCAAGTCGCATTACGGCAAGACCGATGACATGCGCGATTTCGTACAGGTGACGGGCGGCGGCAATTGCTCCATCGCTGCGGCGCGTGACGCTATGGGCATTAACTGGATGAACAAGGGCGAAATCAACGAGTCAATCCCGCCCGCCTATACCGAATTTGTAGGCAAGGAATTGCTGCGTCACAGGGCTTCCGCTTCCAAGTGTCTCCGAACGGAAGTCGCAACAATCTCGCCAAGCGTAGTTGGGACGGCGTTGCCCAACTGGCGCATGGCGGCCGACCATGAACCGTGAAAGCGCCAATTGTCGGGGAAAGCCTGTAACCTTGCCGCTTCCCGGACGGTGAAATAACGAATTGATCCATCGGCCAGCCGCATCATGTTCTCGCCGCCTGGTACCCCGTGCACACCAGCCTTCAGCGCCTTGGCGGGCTCGTCAATCGGCGAGCCTGTATGGCCGGGATATGATCGCGCGCCATCTTGGAAGCGATGGTTTGTCCATGACGCGGCGTCGCCCGAACGGGGATCGGGGAGATCGGTCAAAGCGTCGCGAACCGTGAGCCAAGGCATGGCATCAGACACGCAGGACGGTGCCCGCATCGCGATCCGCTCGCGACGCGGTACCTCATGGCGATCCCAATAGCTGCCGTCCGATTGGGTGCGGGCCAAGGCACCGGCGGAGTGGCTCGGGGCCGGGAAGCACCAACCGGCGTCAACATCCGTCTGGAATCCGACAATCACCACGCGGTGGCGCCTCTGCGCCACGCCGTAGTCCGCCGCGTCGAGGACCTGATGCACGACGCGATATTCGGCCGCGCCTTTTCCCGTGTGCTTTCGTTGTAGGCGCGCCAAGTGATCCGCCCATTCCTCCCCTTCGCGATTGGGAAGGGACGGGTGCTGGAGCTGCAACAGGATATAACCGAGATAAGCGCCGAACGACTGACGCGCGAGACCGCGAACGTTCTCGAAGATGAAGGCCCTAGGCCGTGTTTCGCGCACTGCCCGGACGGCTTCCGACCACATGTCGCGATGATCTGCGTGAGCGCGGTGTTTGCCGCCCAGGCTGAACGGCTGACAAGGTGGCCCCCCTGTCACGATATCCACCCCGGCGTGGGGACGGAAATCAACCGCACGGATGTCGCCTTCCGTAGGCGACGGCCAATCATTGTCGATGACGTGCCGATTCTCCCTCAGGGTCTCGCAACACCAACGGTCGCGTTCGATAATCAAAGATGGACGAAAGCCTGCGCGGCTCACGCCGATCCCCAGCCCCCCAGCCCCCGCAAAGAGTTCGATGGCGCGCATCACTCTTCATCAGTCATAATGGTCGATCCTCAACGATGACCGCCGTAAGGCTTGGCGGGATCAAAGAGATCGGCGGAACCATGCCCGAGAACTTGCCAGTCGCCGAAGATATCGTGAAGGTCGGACGGCGACTCAAAAAGGCGCTGGCAAACAGCGTTAAAAAGAAGCTGGATTGACCGTCCTTTGTCTGTGGTCGTGAGAACCGAAACTGGGGACGAGTCATGCTAGCCAAAACTGAAGTCCTTGACCCGTCCAGTGCCCTTCTCGCGTATGTCGACGGGAAGCGGTTCAAGACGATCATGGCTGATCCGCCGTGGCGCTTCCAGAACTCTACTGGCAAGGTTGCCCCCGAGCATAAGCGCCTGAACCGTTATGGCACGATGACACTGGACGGTATCAAAAACCTCCCGGTATCTGACTTAGCGGGCGGCACCGCGCATCTCTACCTTTGGGTGCCGAATGCGCTTCTGCCGGATGGGCTGGCCGTGATGGCAGCTTGGGGCTTCACCTACAAGTCTAACGTGGTTTGGCACAAAATCCGCAAGGATGGCGGTTCCGATGGACGAGGCGTTGGATTCTACTTTCGCAATGTGACCGAACTAATCTTGTTCGGGGTTAGAGGGAAAAACGCTCGCACCCTCGCGCCGGGCCGTAGGCAGGTTAATATGCTTCAAACCCGAAAACGTGAGCATTCCCGCAAGCCTGATGAGCAATATGACATCATCGAAGCTTGCTCCCCTGGCCCTTATTTGGAGCTTTTCGGTCGAGGCGTTCGTAAGGGGTGGACGACATGGGGCAACCAAGCTGATGACAGCTATGAGCCGACGTGGAAGACGTATGCTCATCATTCTCAGGCGGGCAAAATTCAAGTCGTCGACTAGGCTTCTGCGTCGTCTTCTGGGTCCACAATAGGCATTGCTGCGACCGTGGCCGGCGTCGGCGGGCCGTCGTCTACATAGAGCGCCGGAGTAATGGCAAAAACTAGTATTGGGCAGCCACCGCCACCACCGCCCTCGATCTTTGGCCACAGCTTGGAATCATGTGTAGTCGACGCGCCATAGCTTACGAACCGTGGAAGTTGTCACGTAGCCTTCTTTCCCTACTTAAGCTTTTTAGCATCTTGGATGGCGTAGCGGCTGAGAACGATATCGTCGATCTCGCGCTTTGCCCCACTACCGACTGTGACCAATTTCCCAACGCCGGCAAAATGGTCGTCGCAATCGTGTGCAGCTTGCTGGCAGGCCTCCTTCGCCTTAGCTATCACCGACAGGAAGTTGTCCCACTTGGCGTAGCCAAGGAGCGGCGGCTGGTGATGAGGGGGCGGATACCTGGACCTGCTCGCGCGCGGCCCAGGAAATCGTCTCGCTGCCGGCGCTTTGCCAAGCCCGCCATTTTCCGTGTTGACGATGCGCTAAAAGCAGCACATCTAAATCCGGATGAGCACACCCGAGATCGTCCCTGCGTCCTCAGCGGTCGTCGCTTTTCTCGCCCTGGTTGAGGAGGTCGCGGCCTCCACCGGGCGGTCGGAGGCGCGCCTGTCCACCTTGGTGTTCGGCGGCGGCGACCAGATCATGCGACTGCGCGGCGGGGCCGACATCACGACCGGGCGGCTGGCCCGCGCGATCGTGGCGTTCACCAACCTGAAGGTCACCATGCCCCGCCGGCGTCTTCGCCGCGCTCAGCCTTGACAGGCTGCAGGGCGGCGTGGGCCGGGGGGCCTGGGGCGGCGTCGACTGGCGTCGCCCCCACACCCGACCCGCTCGTGCTCGTCGTCGTCGACCATGACATGCGCGGCCTGATCAACAACGGCTGTTAGTGCGTTGTTAACAGCCTCGACGTCATAAGGCCCACGCCGTTGACGTGAAGAACGAGCTCGAAACGAGCCGCATCCGCGATGGTAGAGCCGTCGAGGTGGTCCACACGAGGACCCTGCTGTGAGCCAGCTGCATCTAGTTCTGCGCAAGAGTGAGCGCCCGGGTGACGTGATCGTCGTCCGCAAGCGCGCGCCCGCGACAGAGGCGCAGGCTTCCGTCCTCGGGATCATCGAAGAACAGCGCGTCGTGATCGGCGCCGTCTACGTGCCTGAGCAGCTCGACACGCACGGCGACTTCATGACGGCCGAGGAAATCCGCAAGGGCGCATACGACTACATGCGCAAGGCCGACGCGCTCGCGCAGATCGACACCAACCACGACAACGTGCGGACGGGCTCCTACGTCGTCGAGAGCTTCATCAGCCGCAAGGGCGACCCCGACTTCAAGATCGAGGGGACCTGGGTGGTGGGCGTTCACATTCCCGACGACGACGTCTGGGAGGCGGTGAAGCGCGGCGAGATCAACGGCTTCTCGATGGAGGCCGAGGTCCAGACCCGCGAGAGCTCACTGCTCATGCCGGACTACCCGGCCAGCATGATCGGCATGACCGCCCGCGCTGGCGAGGACAACCACGTCCACACCTTCGAGGTCACCTTCGACGCGATGGGCAAGGTGAAGGCCGGCAAGACCTCGGTGTTCCGCGACGCCAACGGCGAGGAGCACTTCCACAAGATCTCACACGGGACGGCGACGGACGAGGGCGACGGCCACGCGCACCGCTTCGCCTACGTCGACCTCATTCAGGAGATGTCGAATGGCTGATCCATGCCGCGCCCGTGAGTTGTTCGATGCGAACGTGACCTGGATCGCGCTCGTCGATGCCGGGGCGAACAAAGAGCCCTTCCGCGTAGTCAAACGATCAGGAGAAAACGACATGAGCATGCTGGACCTTGAGAGCGCCTTTGCAGTGAAGAAGTCGCGCACGATCGCGTCTGTCGTGTTCATCGGCGTCCAGAAGGACGCGAACCTCGAGGCGGCCAAGGCTGTGATCGAGAAAGCGGGCTTCAAGACTGACGTGTGCGAGGACGCCAAGAACGGCGTCATCTTCAAGCAGAGCGCGGACCCGATCCCGGCCGACACCAAGCTGTTCAAGGCAGGCGACGACATCGTCGTCGGCATCTCGGGCGTGCTGATCGAGAAGTCGGTCATGCTGGCGAAGGGCTTGCAGCCGGTTTCCTGGGAGGAGACGGACTTCGGCCAGCTGATGGCTCAGCAGGGCGCGATGCCGCTGATCAGCGTCGCCAAGCAGGTCCTCGCTGAGGCGATCTACAACATCATGGGCACGGCCGAAGGGCCGGCCGAAGCGGCCGCCGCTGTTGGCAAGGCTGCTGACGGCTTCAAAGCCTACGTGCTCGGCGTGCTCAAGAGCATCCCCAAGACGGCGTTCAAGCTCGACGAGCTGGCGAACGTCGGCAAGAGCGAGCACCCCGCCGTCGAGGACCTCAAGAAGGTCGAGGCCGAGGCGGTCGTGAAGGCCGAGGCGGTCGTGAAGGCCGAGGGCGACAAGGATGACGTGAAGAAGGTCGAGGACGAGCCGGTCGAAAAGACCGACGACACCAAGGCCGACGACAAGGTCGAGAAGGGTTCTGGCGACGACGACACCAAAGCCACCAAGGCAGAGGGCGACGACGCCAGCGACAAGTCCGTGAACAAGCAAGAACCAGCGGATGACAAGGCCGACCCCCTGGCGGGGTTGGTCGATCAGATCAAGGTGCTGACGGGGCTGGTGCAGACCACCCTGTCCAAAGTCGAGACGGGCGAGGTCGAACAGGCCACCGCTCTCAAGACGATGGGCGCCCGGATCGAGGAGGTCGCCAAAGTGGCGACCAAGACCCAGAAGGCCGTCAAAGGCGCCACCATCGGCGGCGTTGACGCTGACGACATCGACTTGTCGGCTCCGGCGGGCGGCGATGACTGGAACTTCGACAGCGCCAACGGCCGCTTCAACTGAGGCCAGACACCCACCCCGGCGGAACTAGGAGAAGATTGAAATGACGAACCGCGAACTGGTCCAGAAGGCCGATCTGGCGCTCTCTGACCTCACCTCGAACGGCGGCATCCTGCCCGACGAAGAAGCATTGGCCTTCGTGAAGAAGGTCACGCTTGCGCCGACCATCCTCAACACTGCTCGCAAGATCGGCATGAAGTCGCACACGAAGAAGATCAACAAGATCGGCTTCGGCTCACGCATCCTGCACAAGGGCGTGTCGGGCACGGCGACGTCGTCGGGCGATCGCGTCAAGCCGACCACGAGCCAGCTCGAGATGGTCGCCAAGGAAGTGAAGGCGACGATCTACCTCCCGTATGATGTCATCGAGGACAACATCGAGAGCGCGCCGGCTGCGAACAACGAGACGTCGAACAGCGGCCCTGGCGGCATCCGAGCCCTCGTGCTCGGCATGATCGCTGAGCAGGCGGCGATCGACATCGAGGAGCTCGCGCTCTTGGGCGACACCGCCTCGGGCACGAACTACTACACGACCACGGACGGCTGGCTGAAACTGGCCGAGGCAGATGGCAACGTCGTCGACTACGGCAACGCTGCGGTCTCCAAGTCACTGTTCAAGCAGGGCAAGCTGGGTCTCCCGGTGAAGTACCTGCGTGACTTGGCGACGATGCGCCACTTCGTGTCGAGCACTCAGGAAACTGAGTACCGCGACACGCTGGCGGATCGCGCGACCGCGCTGGGCGACCAGATGATCCAAGGCACCGCACCGCTCTATGCGTACGGCGCTCAGATCAACGCCTGCTTCCAGATGCCGGACGCCAAGGGCCTGTTCACCAACCCGTTGAACCTGCTGTTCGGCGTGTGGCGTGAGATCCGCCTCGAGTTCGACAAGGACATCGAGGTCGGCGTCTACAAGATCGTTCTGACGGCGCGCATCGCGCTCCAGATCGAAGAAGCCGAGGCGATCGTCCTCTACAATAACATCGGCACCTGAGCCGATTAGACGCTGCCGGGGAGGGCCGAGGCTCTCCCCGTGCAGTTGTCTGCACAGCCTCCGATCCTCGGGGTCTGCGTTGACCGCTGCATCAAGCCAGGGAGCTAGAAGATGGCACGCTACGTTACGTTCAAGGGACCGCCGGGCTCGTACAAGTACGGCTCCTACCACTTCAAGGCCAAGGGCACGACGCTCGTGGTGGGCGACGAGGAGGCGGCAGACTACCTGCTCAGCCTGCCGGGCTTCGATGAGGCGAGCCTCAAGAAGGCTGAGAAGCGCGCGGCGGTGAAGGCCGACGACGGCGAGGAGGTCCTGGAGAAGGGCAAGCCGCCGGAGTGGCCGGCTGCCGGCTTCAAGAACAAAGCCGACGTGATCGCGTTCGCCGGCAAGTACCTCGAGCTCGACCTCGACGAGAAGGTGGCGAAGAAAACCCTCCAGGAGGCTGCGTACGCGGCCTACGTCGAGCGCTTCGGCCACCCGGACGGTGAGGGGGGTGTCGACGCTGGCGATGCCTTCGAGTTGGGCGTCGAGGTCGGGTGATCTGTGAAGCTGATCCCGGTCTCCGCTGTGCGCGAGCTGCTGAGGCTCGACGAGATCGACCGCATCGACGCGGCGATCGAGCAGTGCCTGCACGCTGCCACTGAGCAGCTGGCGGGCCTGCTCCGCACCTCGTTTGACCAGGTCACCACCTACGACACCTTCATGTTGCGCACGGGCCTGCGCTTCGACGCGGGCGAGTTGGGCGGGACCCGTTGGCACTACCGGCTGGCGCTCACGCGCGGGCTCGTGACGGGCACGCCCACCTTCCTGCGCGCGGGCACACTAGCCGCACTAGCGGAGGCGACCGACGGCCTCGGCGAGGAAGTCGGCGTGCTCGTGAACAGCGACAAGGGCAGCATCCTGCTCGACAGCGCCACGCGGCTCGACGGGCTATTCTTGAGGGTCAGCTACACGGCGGGCTTAGCCATCGCCGAGGGCACGCTCTACGACGGCGTACCCGAGTGGCTCCAGCAGTGTGCGCTGGCCTACGGCACCACCGCATTGCTCAAGTCGAACCCCGACCTCGGCGGTTCGAACGACAAGCAGGCTTCCCGCGACCCGAAGGAGCTGATGGCCCAGGCGAAGATGATCGTCGAAGGCCACATTCGCTACTTCGCCAGCACCACGCGACCGCTCAACTTCTGAGGAGACCCACATGGCGGACGAACAAGAGACACCGGCGACGGCCGAGAAGGCCAAAGCCAAGGCTGCCCCAGCGAAAGCTGCGGCTGAGAACACCGCTCCCGAAGCGCCGACCCAGCACATCGCTGAGATCGGTGGTGGGGAGTACGTCGCAATCGGGGGCGGGCAGGTGCGACGCAAGGACGAAGCCTGATCGCCGCTCATTAGGAGCCCAACAACATGACCCTCAAGATCAACAACCGCACCTTCTCGGGTGCAGCCGCCGTGTTCGACGGCACCCTCTCTGCTGCTTTGGCAGCGGTGGCGGTGAACGAGGCCAAGCGGTGCTTGGACGCGGCTGACCCCACTGCGCTGACCGACAACTCGGGCGGTGCAGCGGCGGACGGCGCCATCGGTGCGATCGCTATCCCGACCGTGGGCTTCACCGAAGTCGGCACTGCGTCCGCGCAGAAGGCTGAGTTCGATGCAGCGCTGGTGAACTGCCGCGACGCCTTCACCGAGATCGGGACGAAGCTCGAGGAGATCTTCACCAAGGTCCCGGCGCTCACCTTCACGGAGAGTGCTGGCGGAAGTGCGGCTGACAACACGATTGCGGTGATTGACGTCTCCATGACGGCTGTCGCCACCTCGATCGTCAGCTCGCCTAACTTCCTGGCCCTCGCGCCTGCCTACGCCGCCACCATCGCATCCCTCGCAGCCGCCGCTAACGCTGCGGCTGTGGCGGTGGGTGTGGCCCCGTTGGTCGACAGCTCCGGCGGCGACGTCCAGTGGGGCGCGGCTGCGGACAGCATCACGATCCCGGCGCTGGGCGTTTCGACCGGCACGGCTGTCGATGGCACGGCGCTCTCGGGCGTCTCCAAGGTCCAGGCTGACGCCTTCCTCGCGTCGGTTGCGGCGGCGGTGAAAGAGATCGCTACCAAGGTGAACGCTGTCATCACGGCGGCGGCGCTGCCGACGGTCACGCCTATCGTGAAGGTCGCTGACGTCTAATGCGCATCCGGCTCTACCTTGTGTGGGGTCGACTAGGGCCGGGCGGGAATGGGGAGAGCCTCATTGCCGCTCGGCTCACGCGCTTCGCGGCTGACAAGATCGCGGGCCAGATGGACCCCCCCGGTCGGGTCGAGCCCTTCTACGCCGACAAAGAGGAGACCCTCGTCCGCGGCGAGGGGATGACCAAATGAGCAGCGTCGCTGAGATCGAGCTGAGCTTCGACTACCGGAACCAGCGCTGGAAAGACGCCTGGACAGGCCTGGAGGCGCTCGCCAAGCGCACGGGCTACGCCATGGACCGGCTGACGCCGGAGCTCAAAGGCGCGCTCAAAGCCTACATCATGCACTCGCTCAACCTGCTGGCCGAACGCCACTCAGGACCTTACCCGGGCGGGACGGGGCCGAACTCCCTCGCCAAGCGCAGTGGCCGCCTCGGGCGCGCCTTGCGACGGCCGCCGATGGTCATGGGGACCCGGCTCAGTAACGTCTACGGCGAGTGGAAGCTGCCCTTCTACGCGGGTGTCCACGAGACCGGGAAGGTGATCACCGCCAAGGGCGGCTACCTGACCATCCCGCTGCCGGCTGCGCTCAACCGCAACGGCACGCCCAAGCGGCCGTCGGCGCGGCACTGGGACAAGACGTTCGTGCAGAAGTCGAAGAAGGGCAACCTGATCATCTTCCGGAACGATGGTGGCAAACTCGTGCCGCTCTACGTGCTCAAGAAGTCGGTGCGGTTGCCGCCCCGCATGGGCATGCGCTCCGTCTTGCAGGCCGGCGTACCCGAATTCGTAGATGTGGCGATGTCCCGTATGCTCGACAGACTAGCCGCAGAGCTCGCTGGTCAATCGAAGGGCGGCGGCTGATGGCGCAAGTAAAGAGCATCCGACGCCAGATCCTCGAGAAGCTAAAGACGGACTTCGAGGCGATCACCGCTGGGCCTGACGACGACGATTACAAGATCGCGTGGTCCGAGGTGACCCGCAAACCCATCAACCAGCTGGCGGTGGGCAGGCGAGCAGTGCTCGGCATCTACCCGACCGAGGAGCTCAAGGTCGACAAGGTGTCGATGATCCGGCACGCGACCATGCGGGTCGTGTTCGAGGCCCACCTCACCAGGGACGTTGAGCAGATCGAGGACTTCCTCGAGGACGCTCTGATGGAGATCGAACGCAAGCTCATGGAGGACTACCAGCTCGGCGGGTTGGCGGTCGATGTGCGCACGCTCCAGTCCGAGACCAACATCGACGGCACCTTCGACAATTACGCGAACTGCGCCGTCGTGGCGGAGATCACCTATCGGCACATGAGGGCGGGGCCACACGTCCCGCTCGGGAGCTAACGCAACGCTTTCTTGAGACGTCAGTAAGACATTCCGGCCCAAGCGATCAGCAAACCCGTCACCGGCAGCGGACGCAGAGCCCAGAGAGGAGAACAGGCAAATGACGACCCCTATGCTGTCCCGTCGTGGCGTGCTGCTGGCTAAGCAGGAAAGCGTCTACAACACCTACACCGCCCCGAGTGCGCTGCTCGACGCGATGCTCGTGGAGGACCCGGACTACTCGGCCGAGATCAACACGCTCCAACGCAACCCGTCGCGCTTCGACCTCGACCAGGAGGCCTACCGCGTCGGCCGCAAGGTCGGCGGCATCAAGTTCTCGCACGAGTGGCGGTCGAACGGCCGGTCCAACGACGGCGCCGCAGCGCCGAAGCTGGCCCGACTGCTCCGCGCGTGCGGCTTCGCCCAGACGGCGATCGCTGCGGCTGGCTCCGGCCAAGTCGGCGCGATCAACGCTGACCCGAACAACACCAAGAACCCGGCCTTCACGGTCGCCGGGGCAGGCGATGCCAACTTCGCTGCGCCGGTGCTCTACGAGATCGCAGTGACCACGGGCGGCGCTTCCGGGACGGCTCAGGTCTCGATCACGCCCGACCCGCTGTCGATCCTCAACGGTGTCGGTGGTGCGGCTCAGACTGGCGTCACGCTCACCACGGCAACGGCGTTCAACCTGAATGTCGGCGGGGCCTTCACGCTGACGCCGGTCTGGGCGGGCAACCTCGTGCTCGGGGACAAGTGGTTCGTGTGGGTCTACCCGCTGGGCCTGCTCTACACGGCCGTCTCGTCCGGCTTCGAGAGCCTCTCGATGGACCTCTACTACGACGGCATGCTGCACAAGATGTCGGGCGGGCTCGGCTCGTTCGAGGTGAAGGCTGAGGCTGGCGGCTATGCCAAGGCCGACTTCACCTTCATGGGCCAATACTTCGAGCCGATCGACAGTGCGATCCCGACCACCGCCGTCTACGAGAACCAGCTGCCGGCCATCGTCGAGCTGTCTGATCTGATGATCGGCGGCTACAGCCAGACGGTCAGCGAGTTCGGCTGGGGTGTGAAGAACTCGGTCGTGCCGCGTCTCGATGCGAACGCGGCTGAGGGCTACAGCGGTGTGCGGATCACGAACCGCACGGTCGACGGCTCGATCAACCCAGAAGCCGCGCTCGTGGCGGACTTCAACTTCTGGAACAAGCTGGCGACGGGTGAGCGCATGCTCGCGCGCAACAAGGTCGGGCAGGCTGCGGGCAACCGCATCTGGACGATGGCGCCGTCCGCCCAGCTCTCGAACCTGAGCTACGGCAGCCGCGACGACATCCGCATCCTCGACGGACAGCTGAGCTTCTCGCGGAAGTTCGGCAACGACAGCATCAGCTTCCTGATCTCCTGATCTGGGGCCTGCGACGGGGCAGGGATGGTGGCGAAGTCCGCTTCGTTACCATCCCGGTTCTGACTACCGCGCGGGACGGTTTCCCGCACTTGGAGCGGCCTTAGGCGTCGCACTGGGAGCAAGCAGACATGGCTATCAAAGGCGTCAACCTCTCGCAGGTCCACGTGTTCTCGTGGGACAAGGACCCGGACAAGGGCACCGAGAAGGCGGCGAAGTTCCGGCTCAAAATGCTCGACGGCTATCAGGTTGCGTACATCAACGACCTGCTGATGGGCTTCGAGCAGCTCGGCAAGGAAGGCCATCAATCGGCCAAGGTCAACATGGGCCGAGTCGCCCTCGAGGCAGCGCAGATGGCGCTCACCGAGGCGGAGAACTTCATCGACGAGAAGAACATGCCGATCACCCTCACGAAGGTGAGGAAGAACATCAACGGGCGCAGCTACATGGTGGTCGAGGACAAGGTGATGGCGGTTCTCCCGTCGATGCTGCTCCAGGACATGTACCAGTTCATCCAGGAGCAGAACGGCATGGTGGAAGCCGAAGGAAAAAAGTCCGCGACGCCGTAGTCGGGTTAGAGCTCTTGGGCTGGGACTGCAGCACCTGCAGCGACGCCCAAAAGCTCGTGCGCGGGTGTGACGGCGGCGCCAAGGCTCCCGCGATCATGATCGGGGAGGCGCACGAGACCTGCCCCTTGCGATTGGTGTTGGACGAGCCGGGCGACTTTGGCCGGGCGATCCAGCTCTACTCGCTCTACCAGAACGGCGTGCTGATGCAGGACGGGGCGCTCCTTGAGCAGCCGAACACCTACATCGAGATCATGTACGTTATCTCATGCGCCGCTTCTGAGATCGAGAAGCACTACAACGACAAGTCCAAGCGAGACGCGGAGGCGGCAAAGCGGAAACGCTGAGCCGCTTCTTCGGGAAGTCTAAACCCCTCAAGGCGCACATCGGGCGGGCAAATCAGCAGCTCGAGGGAACCCATGGCGCTGTCCGAGCAGCAGATGAAGTTCGTCATCACGCTCCGCGACCAAGCGTCGGCGCGGATGAAAGGCTTCGGGAACGCCCTGCGAGATGCGGGCAACGCCGCTCGCCAAGCCGCCGGCGGCCTCAACAACTTCGGCGCCGCAGCCAACCGGGCTAACAACAGCGCACGCGGTGCTGCGGGAGGGCTCGGGCAAATGCGCTCGATCCTGATCGGTTTGGTCAGCGGGGCGGTGCTTGGAAACGCCATCAGGCTCATGGCCGAGTTCGGGGACCGAATGTCCACCGTCAAGGCGGTTACCGGGGCGACCGGGGTGACCTTCGACTTGCTCCAGGCGAAGGCTGAGGAGCTGGGCCAGCGGACGCGCTTCACTGCCTCGCAGGCGGCTGAGGGCATGGTCGAGCTCGCACGCGGCGGCATGAACGCGGCGCAGGTGCTGGCCTCCATCGGCGGCACCATGGACCTCGCAGCGTCGGGTACGCTCGATCTCGCCACGGCCGCGAATATCACCATCGCGGCGCTGTCATCGTTCAACATGCAGGCGACCCAGTCAGGCCGTGTGGCCGACTTGCTGTCGTTCACGGCCAACAAGTCGGCTACCACCGTCCAGGATCTCGGGCACGGCCTCACTTATGTCGGCTCGGTCGCCAACGCCTTCGGTGTAGGTCTCGACACGACTCTGGCGGCGATGGGCGCCCTGGCCGACCGGGGTATCCGCGGCTCGATGGCGGGCACAGGCCTCCGGCAGGTGCTGGCGAAGCTGGCTGAGGCCAGCCCCCGCTTCACCCGCCAGTTGACGCAGATGCACCTGACCATGGCCGACGTGGACGTGGGCGCTCGCGGGCTGATCCCGGTGCTGCGCAGCCTGCGCGACGCGGGCTACGGCGACGACCCGGCGGCGCTCATAGCCCACTTCGGCACACGCGCCGGCCCGGCGATGATCAACTTGATGGACAACCTCGAGAAGATCGAGGCGCTCCAGGCTCGCATGGGCGGCATCGGGGCGGACGGGATCGAGGGCTTCGCCCGGATCGTCGCCTTCACCATGGACAACAATCTCGGCGGCGCGATCCGGCGCTTGCAGAGCGCCTGGGAAGGCATGTGGATTTCGATGGGGCAGTCGCAGCGCGGCTGGCTGCGCGACCTGCTCGAGGTGACGGGGCTGGCGATCCGCGCGATGGACCTGCGGCCGACGTCTCAGCAGACCCTGGCGGAGGACATCTTCACCCAGTCGGCGGCGCGCATCGGCTTGGACGAGAGTGCGATCCTCGGGCTTGAGGAGGGCAGCGCGGCCTTCCGGCGCGTGCAGGTCGAGGCGGATGCCATGACCGGGCGGGTCAACTTGCTGCGGGCGGCGTTCGAGGCTCTCAAGACCCTGATCATCGGCGGCGTGATCATCGCCCTTGGCGCGTTCTTCGCGACCTTCGGACGGGCCGGGGTGATCGTCGCTGGCCTCGCCGCGATCGTGTTCGGTTTCAGCGCCATGCGCGATCAGATGATCACCACGGAGGGCAAGACGGCCAGCTTTGGCGACATCATGACGGCGACGTGGAACCGGGTGAAGACGTCGATCAGCGGCTTCTTTGAACGCCAACGGCAAGAGATGCCGCGCTACCTCGCCACGATGGGCGAGTGGTACAACGGCGCGGCGCGCTGGCTCATGAGCCTGGGGGCGCGTTTCGAGGGTTGGTACCGGATCACCGTAGCGGTCCTCGGGGGCATGGGCAGAGACCTGCGCCGCTGGGTGAACGACCTGATCGACTCCGTGCCCTTTGCACGCCAAGCGATCGAGGCCTTTGGGCGCATCTGGAACTGGCTCGGGGAGAAGATCTCCGGGATCTATCGCTGGGCTCGAGAAGGCCTTGCGGACCTGCTGCGCGATCACGCGCGGGCGGGCGCGGCGATCGACCCTGAGGATCGTGGCACCCAGCAGCGCTCGGCGCGCCTGGCGGCGCTCAGCGCCGAGGTTCGTCGTCAAGCAGCCTTGGCCCTCCAGGAGACCAACGCGGCGGGCGCGGCTGAGGAGGCCCGGATGAAGGCCAATCTCGAGCGCATCGCCGGCACTGACTACGCCGCACAGCTCGGGGCGCAGTTTAGCGGCGCCCGCGCGGCGATCCTGTCGAAGCTCAACAACAGCGGCCTGATGGACGACGCGGTGGGGATCGCTCGGGCTCGGGATGCGCAAGGCGCACGTCTGGCGGCTGAGCAGGCTCGTCTGGCAGGGGGCGACCTGGCGGTTGAACAGCGGGACGGTGGCGCGGGCGAGGAAGAAACCGACCTCACCAACGCCAACGCCAGCGCCGGCGCTGAGACCTTCGCGGCGAAGCTGGCGCGGGTGATCCTCCAGCTCAACACGCAGACGCAGGCAATGAGCCAGAGCCGCGGCGAGCAGATGCGATGGAACGCCGCCATGCAGCTCGGCATCGCCTGGAACGATAAGACCGCGATCTCAGCGAGGGTCCGTGTGAAGGAGGCTGTGGGTAACCAGCTGCTGGCGTTGAGGCAGTCGCATATCCGGACAATCAACCAAGAGACCTACGCCTTGGGCGAGCGTGCGCGGATCGCGGGGCTGGCCGTCAGCGAGCGAGGGTTCGAGACCTTGATGCTCGAGGAGCGGCTGCGGATAGCCACCGAGAACAACGTGACGGACATCGCATCGATCAAGATCAGTGACGATGTGGTGGAGGCCCTCCGGCGGCGGGCTGCGGCGGGTGCTGCGGCTAGCACGGATCAGCGCACGATGACGCAGGGCTTGATGGACGGCTTGCGCGAGTGGGCGCAGAAGGCCGGCGACGTCGGCTCGCAGATGTCGAGTGCGATGGGCTCGATCATGGGTACGCTCACCGACGCCTTCACCAGCTTCTTCATGGGCCAGAAGGTCGAGTGGTCGGACCTCGCCCGGTCGATCATCAGTCAGATCGCCAAGATCATCATCCAGATGCTGGTGATGAAGGCGGTGATGGCGAGCCTCAAGTTGTTCGGCTTCTCGTCCGGCGGCGAGCCCGGCGAGGTGACGCCCAACAAGCACGGCAACGCCTTCGCTCAGCGGGGCATCCAGGCGTTCGCCAAGGGCTCGGCGTTTGCTAACAGCGTCGTCTCGTCTCCGACCCTGTTCAAGTTCGCCAAGGGCGCGAAGATCGGCGTCATGGGCGAGGCGGGGCCTGAGGCGATCGTTCCGCTCAAGCGCATGCGCAATGGCGACCTGGGCATCTCCTCGGATGGGGCTGGAGGCGGGTCGATACAGAGTGTGTTCGCCCCGAACATCACCATCAAGATCGAGGGCGGCGGGGGCGGCGAGAGTGGTGACACGGCCCTGGCGGGCAAAGTCGGCAAGCTCGTGAAGGACGTCTTAAGGAAAGAGATGCAGGACTTCCAAATCGAGCAGGCGCGCGCCGCGCAACGGCTCACCCGATTTGGGAACTGATCCTTGGCCGACGAGACCACCTTCGCGCCGTTGAAGAACCCGGACTTCCCGGTCACGGACAAGCGCGCCCCCAAAACCTACACGGTGCCGATGGGCGACGGCTACATCGAGCGCACCGCGATGGGGATCAACACCAACGCGGCGACGCTCAACCTGAGCTGGAGCAACATCTCGGAGGCGGAGAAGGACGACATCATCGACTTCTTCGAGCCGCTGTTGGCGGTCGAGGCGTTCCTCTACCAGCCCCCAGGCTTCGCAGCTCAGAAGAAGTGGCTCGCCACCGAGTGGGGCAGTGAACTCACGAACGCCGACGTTTGGAATGTCAGCGCAACTCTACAGCAAGTGTTTGACCCGTGAGGAGGGGCCATGACCATGACCATCGTAACCCGGACTGTGAATGACAACCTGATCGACGTCGGCGTGGGCGCCGGCGAGGACTTCGTCGCGCGAGCCCGCATCGAGCGTGGCCCGTTGCTGCGCTCTGCGACGGCCACCGAGGCGCTGTTCAACGGCGCGGACGGCAAGACGGCGGAGCAGGTGCAGATCGAAACCCTCGGCGCACCGCTCCACGGCAAGTACCGCATCAACGATCCGGACGGCATCGACCGCAACGGCCAACTGATCCAGTACGGCCAGGAGTTCGCGTACCTCGACTGGCAGGCGACGCCGGTCTGGCACATCTACGAGCTCTGCATCGAGGAGTGGACCGGCCCGAACACGCCCGTCCTCGACGAGAACGGCGACACGATCCCTCACGCGGACCCGGCGCTCGCTGCGCAGGGCTTCATCCAAATGGAGCTCGGCCCGGCATGGCGACGCCGCGGCTACAGCGCCGACCAAGCCGAAGCCATCACGCAAGCGGTCCAGCTCGCGCAAGCTCAGGAGTAAGCACCAATGCCATTCATCAGCGACACCGCACTCGACGCCTTGCTCACGCAGGTCGCGTTGGCAACCCGCATGGACATCTGCTCGCAGGAGCCGGCGACCTACACCGAGGCCACCTCGACGTACTCGAAGGGCAACAAGACCACGATCTCGATCGGGTCTGCTGCTGACCGGACGCCGAACGGCCGCAAGCGGGCGGTCGCGGCGATCACAGGCGGGACCGTGTCTGCGACGGCGACGGTCAGCCACTGGGCGCTCACCCAAGTCACCGGCACGCTGCTCTGGGCGACCGGCGCGCTGGCGTCGTCCCAGTCAGTCACCTCGGGCAACACCTGGGCCACCGCAGCCTTCGACATCGGCGTCGCGGACGCGACCTAAAGGCTCACAGCCTAGGAGGCTTGAGCCATGACGTTCCCAACGGTCCCATCCGTCGTCCGGCTCACCGGGGATGCGCTGCTCGACGAGCTGATCCCTGGCGGGTACGGCATCCTTGTCGACACAGCGACGATGCCGAGTATCTCGGCGGGCGATTGGGTCATCGTACTGCTTACGCTCGGGGCGAGCGCCACAACGCTAAACTCGTACCCGGCGGGCTACCTGACGCTCGATAACGACACCGCCGTCGGCGCCGGCGTGCGGCAGTGCGTGTTTTCGGCCAACAACGTTGCTGGGGCGCCGACTGCGGACTGGATCTTCGATATCGGGGCCAGGTCCGGCTGGGCCATGCACATCTACGTCGTGCGGGGGGTGGCGACCGACATCGGCAGCACCGTAGCCACTGGCACGTCCACTAGCCCAAACCCGCCAAGCGCGAACCCAACTGGCGGGGCAGCAGATAGCCTGTTCCTGATCGCGGCGACCGTGGACGGCACCGCCACCGTCAGCTCATGGCCGACGAACTACTCGACAAATGGGATCAGCGATAACCCCGGGGGCAGCGGGGGCTTTTCAGCCGGGTCGATGAACTCGTCCTACCGGACGGTGAACGCCGACAGCGAGGACCCTGGCGCCTTCACGATGTCGGCGTCCGAAGAGTGGGTGGCGTACACTTACGGTTTCGCCGCCGAAACCGCGACTGAAACCAGCCTGACGGCGAACAACGTCAGCGTGGCGCCGAGTGTTGGGCAGCCGGCGCTCACCCAAGACCACAGCCTGACGGCGACGGGCGTTGCTGCGGCGACGGTGACGGTCGGCAGTCCCGCCCTCACGCAGGACCACAAGCTGACGCCTAACAGCGTCGTCTCCGCGCCCAGCGTGGGCAATCCAGCGCTGACGCAGGCCCACCAGCTGACGCCGAGCAACGTCTCGGTGGCCCCGAACGTCGGCAATCCAGCGCCGACGGTGGACTACTCTCTGACCGCGACGGGCGTGTCGGTGCAGCCTTCGGTCAGCACGACGGCGCTGACGCAGGCCCACCAGCTCGCGCCTACAGGCGTGGCGGCGGCGCCGAGTGTAGGCACTCCTGCGATCACGCAAGATCACAGCCTCACGGCGACGGGCGCAAGCGTACAGCCGAGCGTGGGTGCGCCTGATCTCACCGTGACGGTCGAGGTCACGGCCAACGGCCTCACAGCCCAGCCGAGCGTGGGTTCGCCGGTGTTCACGCAGGAGCACTTGCTGACGCCGACGGGCATCAGCGTGCAGCCCTACGTCGGCACGGTCACGGGCTTCGACGAGGGCGAGCCGAGAGACTTGCTGGCCGAGCGGCGCCAGCAGCTCAACCAGGGTCAGCTGATCCACCTGTTCATCCTCGACCTCAACCCGATCGGGGTGGACGAGATCTACTACCTGACGACGGCGAACTACGAGGACCTCACCGAGATCGTGTTCGACGGCGCCACCTACAACTACGCACCGATCGCACTCACCAACGTAGACTGGTCAGCCAACGGCGACCCGCCCAACCCGAAGGTGACGTTCCCGAACGCGAAGAAGTGGGCGGCTGGGCTCGCGCGCCAGCACGCGGACCTGATTGGGGCGAGCGTGCGCCGCATCCGCATCTACCGCGAGTTCCTGGACGGCCAGCCGCTGGCAGACGTGGAGGCGACCTACAGCGACGACAACTTCCGGATCGAGCAGAAGCTCAACATGAACCGGGTGATCGCTGAGTTCTCGCTGCGGCCGCTGCGGTCGATCGAGAACAAGAAGATCCCCGGCATGGTCTGCCTCAAGAACGTGTGCGTGTTGCGCTACCGCCGGTGGGACGTCGACCTGCCCGACTTCGTCTACGACACGAGCGCCTTGGCCTGCCCTTATGTCGGCGGCGAGATGTTCACGCAGCTTAACGTAAGCACACTCAACCCAGCCGAGGACGTGTGCTCACACGACATGAGCGGCTGCATCTCTCGCTTCGAGGACGCGCCGCTCCCCGCGAGCTTCAAACCCGGCATGACCCGGTTGAGGACCTGATGGCTGCTCAAGACCTGTTCCTGTTCCCCCGGCTCCGGCAGACCCTCGTGAGGGCCGCCAAGGCTGCGATGCCGAACGAGCTCGCCGGCGTGATCATGGACGGGGAGTTCGTCCAGCTCGAGAACGTGGCCGACGACCCGGAGAACAACTTCGCGCTCAGCACGCAGGACATGGTCCGCTACGTCTACACGCCCGAGTGCCGGGCGGTGGTCCACTCACACCCGGCGATCCGCGAGGAGGGGCAGCCTGCCCGGATGCGTCTATCGCCGTCGGCGTGCGACATGCAGCACCAGCTCGACGTGGCGAAGCCCTACGTGATCGTGGCTGAGAACCCCGAGACGGGTGTTTGGGAGACCTTCGACTTCGGGGGGCACACGATCGACTATCCGATCCTCGACCGGCCGTTCCGGCACGGTGTCGAGGACTGCTACGAGCTGATCCGCAAGTGGCACTGGCAGAACCGCTTCGACGAGCTGATCCCGATGCCGCGCGACGACCTGTGGTTCGGCAGCGTCGAGAACAAGATCGAGCCGTCGGCCAACCTCTACCTCGACCACTTCGAGAAGTGCGGGGCGGGGCGCATCTACCCACGCAGCCCGAAGGATTTACTGCCGGGTGACGTGTTCCTGTTCAAACTGCTCGCCAAGGTCTGGAACCACGGCGGCGTTTACGTCGGCAACGGGCAGGCGTGGCACCACCCGCCAGGGCGCTACGCCCAGAAGCTGGTGATCACCGAGGCGTGGTTCCGCAAGACCATCTGGCTCCGGAAGAAGGACTTGATGCTGTGAGCGCCGTCTACGACTTCGACGTCGAGAGCTTCGCACCGTACCAGCGGCGGGCGACGGGCAAGAACGTCATCGTCCTGCACGGGGCGTTGGCGGCGGAGTTCGGTGACCGGCACGAGTACGTGGTCAACACGCCGCGCGAGGCGATCCGCGCGCTCTGCTGCAACAAGCCGGGCTTTGCCGAGCGCATCAAGCCGATGGAGCTCAAGGTCGTGCGCGTGCGCCGCGGTGCGGGCAAGCCACTGGAGCTCGACGAGAACGACATTCACATGCGCATGTCGCAGGACACCGACATCTGGGTGATGCCGGTCCCGGCGGGATCGAAGAAGTCGGGCGTCGGCAAGGTGATCCTCGGGATCGTCCTCGTCGCGGCGACGATCTTCACGGCGGGTGCGGCCTCTCCGGGTCTCGCCATGTTCGGGGCTGGTGGGGCTCTGAGCGCCACTGCGGCGCTGGGCGTCTCCTACGGCACGATCGCACTGTTCGGCGTCTCCTTGGCCCTGGGGGGCCTCGCAATGATGCTGGCGCCTGCGCCCGGAAGCATCGACCCGAACGCGCGCGAGGACGACAAGGCGAGCTTCCTGTTCAACGGCGTGGTGAACGTGCAGGAGCAGGGCCACCCTGAGCCACTGGTCTATGGGCGCTTCCGCGTCGGCAGCGTGGTGATCGGCTCCTCGATCGTCGACGAGCAGGTCATGACCGGCGCCGGGTCCTACGACGGGAACGGCCACGAGGGCACGAACCCTGGCTTCGGGAGCGGGTTGAGCAGTGTCGACGGCGGCTTCAACGACTTCATCGACGCCTCGAGCCTCGGACGCTGGCTGCCTGACATCATCGAGATCGGGCCGGTGACCATCTGATGGCGAGCTCGGCACGCAAACTCCGCGAGTGGACAGCGGCACGGCGCGAGATGGGCGCAGGCGGCGGTGGCAAGGGCGCGACGCCGTCGTCGCCAACCGAAGCACCGAACACTCTCCAGTCGCGGCAGATGGCGCGGCTCATCGACCTGTTGGCTGGCGGCAAGATCAGGGGTCCGGCGATCGGGGTCGACTGGTACAAGTCGACGTTCATGGACAAGACGCCCGTGGTCGGGGCGGACGGCACGGTCAACCTGCCGGGCGTCGTGCTCGAAGCGCGGCTTGGCGATCCGGATCAGGCGTACCTCGCCGGCTTCCCGAGCGTCGAGACGATCAGGCCGGTGGGCGTCACGGTCGATTTCGCCACGCCGGTCGTGCGGCCGATCACCAACGCGAACACCGACGCGGTGCGCGTGGGCTTGGGTCTCGGCGCATTGGTGAAGCAGGGCGACGACGGCGGCCTCAAAGGCCACACGGTGTCGATCAAGATCGAGGTGAAGTCCTCAGCCGACCAGCCTGAGAGCGAGTACGTCACGCGGGTCGAGGACACGATCAGCGGCAAATGCACGAGCCCGTACACGCGGGGCTATCGGATCGAGCTGCCCGGCGAGGCGCCGTGGGACATTCGCATGTCCCGGGTGTCGCCCGACGACACGGAGACCTCGACCCAGAGCACGATCTCGTTCTCCTACTACACCGAGCTCGTCGACCGGAAGATGATCTACCCGTCGAACGCCATCGTCGGGATCACGGCCAACGCTGAGCTGTTCGGCTCGCGGGTGCCTGAGCGAGGCTACGAGATCTTCGGCCTCGAGCTACAGATCCCCGAGAACTACACAGCGTTCGACACGGGCGGCGGCCACTGCGACGGCGAGTGGGACGGCAACTTCGTCAGTGGCTGGTGTTCGAACCCGATGTGGGTGTTGAACGACCTCGTCGTGAACGGCCGCTACGGCCTGGGCGACTTGTTCACCCAGCTCGACGTCGACAAGTACACGCTCTACCAGATCGCCCAGTATTGCGACGGGGCCAGCACCCGCGCGGCGACCTTCACCGGGACGTTCACCAAGACGAGCGAAGTGGCCTTGGCCGCCGGCGTCTATTCGGCGGGCGACATCACGCCGAACTCGCAGCAGGTCTACAGCAACCAGGGCGGCGTCGGCCGCGCGTGTGCGTTCGCCCAGTCTGGGGCGACGGACAGCGTGGCGTTCGGGCTCAACGCGGCGACGACGGGCACGAGCGCCGCGTCCATCGACTTCGCCATCGAGCTGCAATCGGACGGGACCTATCGGGCCTTGGCCTCAGGGGCCTCAATCTGGGACACCAACGACACCTATGTCGCCAACGACGAGTTCCGGGTGTTCTACGAGGCCACGGCAGTCCGGTTCTACAAGAACGGCGTGCTGAAACACACGGCGACCACGACCGCTGATCAGACCCTCTACTTCGACAGCTCGTTCGGGGCTTTCAGCGAGCTACGCAACATCGCGTTCGATGACGGTGGCTGGACCAACGACTACGAGATCACCGGCATCCATGGTGTGCCCGACGGCTTCGGCGGCTTCGAGCCGCGCTTCGCCTTCAACGGCGTGATCAACACCCGCGAGCAGGCCGTGAAGGTCCTCGAGGCCGTGGCAGGCATGATGCGGGTGGCGGTTCTCTGGCACGGCGGCGTGCTCTCTGCGGTGCAGGACGCACCGACCGCCCCGAGCAAGCCGTTCGCGGCGGCCAACGTGAAGGAGGGCATGTTCAACTACGCGGGCACGTCCTTCACCGCGCGCCACACGATCTGCCACGTCAACTGGGTGGACCCGAGCCGCGGCTACGAGGGCGACACCGCCGTCATCGAGGACCGTGAGAGCATCCAGCGCTACGGCTACAACCTGCTCGAGATCACGGCCTACGGCTGCACCAGCTACGGGCAGGCCTACCGGACGGGCTTGGCGGCACTGCTCACCGAGCGGCTCGAGACTGACACGGTGACCTTCGAGGTCGGCTTGCAGGACGGCGACGTGCGGCCGGGCGACATCATCGAGGTGATGGACCCGCTGTTCCAGGGCGCTGAGTACGGCGGCCGGATCATGACCTGCAGCGAGACCGTGGTGGTGCTCGACCGCGCGTTCCCGTTCGACAGCGCGCGCACCTACACGATCACGATGATGGACAGCCACGGGCGCATGTTCACCCGCGAGATCGACAACCCTGGGACGACGACCGCCACGCTGACGCTGCTCGACGCGATCGAGGACAGCATCCTCCCCTTGCCGGGCTCGATGTTCATCATCGAGGACGACGTCGTCGAGGCGCGGACCTTCCGCGTGATGCAGGTGGCCGAGCAGAACGAGGTCGAGCTCAAGGTCTTTGCGATTGAGTACAACGCTTCGAAGTTCGCGCTGATCGACAGCGGTGTGCTCGACACGTCCGTCACCAGCGACTTCGACCCCTTGGAGACGCCATGGGAGATCGCGGCGCCAGCGAACCTACGCGCCCACTTCACCATGCGCACGGTGGGCTCAAAGGTCGTCGGCGTCCTGGCGTTCGAGTGGGACCCCGTGGTGAACCCGTACTTCGACCACTACGACGCGGCGGTGCAGCAGGGCGACGACAGCTGGTATCAGGTACGCAACCTGCTGGAGCCCCGCCTCGAGATCCTCGAGCCACACCCCGAAGTGGTGAAGGTGCTGGTCCGCGCGGCGAACATGTCGCTGCGCAACTCGCCGGTCGCGGTCTACTCGATCGACCTGCGCTCGGGCACCTACCTGGGCAAGCCGTGCATCGACTATCCGGAGATCGAAGGCGGCGGCTACATCTGGGGCGGACCCGATGCGACGCTGACCTGGGTGTTCCGCTCGCCGTACATGCTGGCTGCGCCTGAGAGCGACGTCGTCACGCCGGACCCGTTCTTCTCGCGCTTCGAGATCGACATCTGCGTGTGGCCCACGACGACGGTGATCGAGACCTTCGAGAGCCTGCTGCCGCGCTTCACGCTCACCCGCGACCTGATGACGACGATCAGCGGTGGGCAGGCGATGCGCCGCTACAGCGCGCGGATCTACGCCGTCGACACGGGCGGCAACCGTTCGAACGCTGCCATCGTCAACATGCAGAACCCGGCGCCGGCGCTGCCCACGCACACCAAGACGGTCGTGGCCTCCGGCGTGTCGATCTCGTTCTCACCGACGCTGGACGCTGACTTCGTCGGCGTGAAGGTGTGGATGTCTGAGACGAGTGGCTTCACGCCGAACGATGCGACCAACCTCGTCTACAACGGGGCGGGCGACGCCTTCATCCCGCTCGTGCCGGCGAACCCGACCAAGTATTACAAGTTCGCGGCCTACGACGCTTTCAGTGACGACATCACCGAGCTCAACATCTCGACCCAGCAGTCGCTGGTCCCGAGCGAGGTGCTGCAATACGTCAACGACGATGGCACGGTGACCGATGGCGGCTTCTTCCCACCGGGCGTGATGGGCGGGACCGGGCTGGTCCGCTCCGACTTCCCGTTCTCGGGCGTGACGGACACGACGATCTCGATCCAGTCGCACACGGTGAGGAAGGGCAACATCTCGCTGGGCACCTTCCCGCCCGGCACGCTGACCTCGCTCAGCGCGAGCACGCTCTACTACGTGTTCCGCGACATGGTCGGCTCGAGCTACGTCTACACGTCCAGCTACGCGACGGCCGAAGCATACTATGCCGACTTGACCGGCCAGTACGTCCCGCTCGGTGCGATCTCGACCACGGCGTCGGGCTGTCTCTTATACACATCTCCGAGCCCACGAGACTAAGGCGAATCTCGTATGCCGTCTTCTGCTTGAAAA
>ENA-ORBV01004054-ORBV01004054.1-microbial-mat-metagenome-genome-assembly--contig:-NODE-4054-length-28587-cov-23.815819_pt1 | contig 28587 bp, 29 predicted proteins | sample MGYA00237777_ERZ505514 | MGnify/ENA primary metagenome ERZ505514 (study PRJEB26160, sample SAMN06269048) | microbial mat metagenome | isolation source: Oligotrophic lake microbial mat | place...
GACGAGGCGGAGCGACGGCTCGACGCGAACGAGATGCCCAACACCTGCGGCATCCTCCAAGGCCGCGCCTTCGAGCTGGAGATGGCGCTCGCCCGCTTCGCCGCGATGCGCGACGCGAAGCCCGCGATCGCGATCCTGACCAACGCGATCGACGCGCTCGCCGCCGCGAAGACGGAGGCACGCTGACCATGCAGCCCGAGCCGAAGCCTGACGCAGCACGCGACGCCGCGATCCTCGCGATCGCCAAGGACGAGACGCCGTTCCCGACGCTCGACCGCACCTTCTCCGGTGCCGACTTCCGCGAGGTCGCGGTGTGGACGATGGAGCAGGCCCTCGCCGCCGCCTACGAGGCCGGACGCGAGGCAGGCCGCATCTCCGAACGACGGCGACGGACGCCCGCCCGATGCCAATGCCCGGCCTGCGGCCGGGAGATCCAGATCACGCCAGTCACCTGAAGCCCGCACGTCGCGGGCTTCGCTGTTTCCAACGCTCCAACACGGAGAACCACCATGTCGAAGAAGACCAACGCCAGCAAGAAGGCCACCCCCCGCATGTCCGCCAGCGCCGCCCGTGCCGACGGCGCGGTCCGCACCAAGCGAGCGCTCGCCGGGGCCAAGGCGACCGTCGACGCGAACCTCAAGGCGATCGCCGCTGCCGACCAGCAGAACGACGCGAAGCGCGACGAGCGGGCGGCCAGCGCCGACGGATCGACGGCCAGCGAGCGGGCGATTGCGACGCCGAAGCCCTCGCGATCGAAGGTCGCCAAGCCCAAGGAGGCCAAGGCGAAGACGAAGCGCGAGCCGAAGACCAAGCGCGTCAGCGGACTCGATCTCGCCGCGAAGGCGCTCGCCTCCGCGAAGGAGCCGCTCAACTCGAAGGCGATCGTCGAGCGCGTCCTCGCGGCGGGCTGGAAGACCAGCGGCAAGACGCCGCACGCCACGCTCTACGCCGCGATGATCCGGGAGATCGCCGCCAAGGGGAAGGATGCCCGCTTCAAGAAGTCCGATCGCGGCCTCTTCGCCCTCAACGGAAAGGGAGCGTGACCCGTGACGACCATCGACACGCGACTCGCTGACCTCCTCAACGCCGCCTCGGCGCTCACCTACGGACGGCGGCAGGACATGGACACCTGCGAGGAATGGGACGACCTCGAACGCGCGGTCCTCGCCGCCGAGGAGGCCCCGCCGAGCGCGACGAACCCGCGCTACGAGTTCCGGGGCGACACGCTCATGCGCTTCAGCACGCTCGCAAGCGGGGCCACGGAGGACCACGCCTGCGACGTCGACGACATCGAGCAGGTGGGCTACGCGATCGAGGACGCGAAGGGCAAGTGGTTCGTGGTCGACGAGATCGCGACCGGATCGCATCGGCCGTGGATCACGGCGCACGTCGCGATCGAGTTCCTGAAGCGCTGCGGCCTCGTGCGCGACGACGGCACCGCCAACCGCCTTCGGGCGGCGGACGGCTTCTCGGCGGAGCAGGCCATCGCGGAGTTCGCGGTCGGCCAGATCAAGGCCCACGAGCGCGAAGGCGAGGGCTGACCGATGAACATCCAGCGCCAAGCATCGCCCGCCGTCGAGACGTTCGAGGTCGACCGCGACCACCTCGTGCGTCGCGTGGTCCCGAGACGCGGCACGCCGTACGAACACCGTTGCCCGCTCTCCGCCTACGAGGAGGTCGCCCACGCGGCCGAGGAGATGCGGACGGGCATCACGCTCGAGCGGCTGCACGACGCGACCGGGCTCCCGTTCACGCGGGTCGCGGTGGCGATCGCTTTCATGAAGGAGCGGGGCTGCCTCTCGCCCGAGCACGGGCGGACGCACGCCGCGCCCGAGGGGTTGCACCTCGACGCGATGACCGAGTTCCACGCGCTCCGCGAGGAACCCCGACCGGACTGATCTGATCGCCCCCGCGATCACGCCTCGGCTCCTGCCGGGGCTTTCTCTTCGGCCTGAGCCCACTCGGGTGCCGCCGATCTCGAGTTTGTCGCGGCCGTGACACCGCGAGTTGTTGGTCGGGCAAGCTGATGGCGACGGGCCTCCGGCAACCCCGCGGCGAGGTAGTTCAACGACCGCCCGTCCACCGCGCCATGTCACGACTAAGCTACTCCTGCAATGTCGGATTGGCTGCTCACGGCGCTTGTTGCGTTCGGAACGTTCCTGTTCGGTGCCGTTTGTGGTGCCGTCATCGAGATCGTTGTCGATGAGGCTTGGGGTTCTCCTATCCGTCGTTGGATCAAGCGCTATCGCCGAACGCGCGCACGTAGAGGGAGCCGACAGGCTCTGCATCGCCCGAAGGATGGCCATCTGCTCCTTGGCAATCACGACACGCACACGATCCTCATCGACGGCACGGGGCACGACTGGTACGACGTGACCGACATTCGCTGCGACTTCGAAGGCGAGTTGTTGATTCCCGACTCGCTCGCGGATGCCGTGCGCGAGGTCGAGGAGCGTGTCCGCATGCAGAGTGCTCAGGGAAAGTTCGCTCCGTGGAATGGAAGTATGGCAGCGGTCCACTCCTTCCAGATCGGCAGGAAGGGTGAGAATGAGGCTCGCACCCTTCGCCTTCATTGCAAGTCGGCTCAGTACTTCCATTTCCTTGCTGTCAACCTTCCGCTCTACAACGAGTGGACCAGCAATCCGTCTTGCCTCGTCACCCGCGAGAGAACGCTCGGTCAGTGGCGTCGTGAGTGGACGAGAGACATGCCGCCAGGCGTGGTAGGAGGCATCCCAGTCAACCTGCTCGTCCTCACCGACGACGGATTTCTGGTGTTTGGTAATCGGTCTGGCGATGTGGCCATAGCGCCCAACGTGGTCGCGTGCGCAATCAATGAAAACCTCCATGCGTTCAAAGACCGTCAGTTCGGGCGCCCTGCATTGAGCATCGACTCGTTGCTGCGGCGAGCCATTCATGAGGAGCTTGGATACTCCAGCGAGAGTCGAATTCTTCCCGTGCCTGAGCCTCGCATACTCGCATTCACGGTTCACACAGGAAATTGCGGGCATGGGCTGGCTGGCTACGTTCGACTCGGAGTGGAGGTAAAGGAGCTTGAGAGCCTGTACCAGAGTCGTGCGACCGACAGATGGGAGATGGAGCGCAACAATCCATTCATCGCGGTCAAGGCTGACGTGGAGTCGGTTTGCAAGCTGATTCATCAGAGGCGCCTCTACGATTCAGTCGGAGTCGCTGCGTACCTGACACTTGTGTGCGAGGGCGCTGACCCAGCTGCCATTCATAGCTGTCTACGCGGATTTCAGGGACGCTGAGTCGACACGCTCGGCCTTGCGACCCGTGAACTCCTCCCAGCGGGTGACGATGACGTCGCAATAGAGCTCGTCGAGCTCCATCAGGAACGCCTTGCGACCCGTCTGCTCCGCAGCGATCAGCGTCGATCCGCTGCCGCCGAAGAGGTCGAGCACGTTCTCGCCGGGGCGCGACGAGTACGTCATCGCCCGCACCGCGAGATCGACGGGCTTCTCGGTCAAATGGATCATGCTCTGCGGGTTCACCTTCTTGACGTGCCAGAGGTCGGTCGCGTTGTTGGGACCGAGGTAGACGTGGGCCGCGCCCTCGCGCCATCCGTAGAAGCAGATCTCGAACGCGCCCATGAAGTCCTTGCGCGTGAGCACCGGATGCTGCTTGTCCCACACGATGCCCTGCGAGAAGTACAGCTCGTGCTTCTTGAGGTACGGCGGGTAGTTCCCGAGATTCGCGTAGCCGCCCCAGATGTAGAACCCGCGGCCGGGCAGCAGCACGCGGGCTATGTTGCCGAACCATGCGTCGAGCAGGATGTCGAACGCGGCGTCGGTCACGAAGTCGTTCGCCAGCGGCCGGTCCTTCGCGCGGAGCTGCCGGTGCGTCGCCTTCGACTTCTCGGGATGCCGGGCCACGTCCATCGACTGGTGATGCGTCCGCTTCGCGGCGCTGAAGGACGAGAGCCCCGCAGCGATCGCGTTGTTCGAGCGCGGCTCGACCTTCACGTTGTACGGCGGGTCGGTGTTGACGAGATGAATCGCAGCGCCGCCGAGAAGCCGATCGACGTCGGCGGGCAACGCGCTGTCACCACAGAGAAGCCGATGCTCGCCGAGCACCCAGAGGTCGCCCGGGCGCGTGGTCGCCTCGTCGGGCGGCGCGGGGATCGAGTCGGGATCGGTGAGGCCGTCCTTGATGTCGCCAGCGAAGATCTTCGCGAGGTCGTCCTCGTCGAAGCCGAGCGAGGCCAGGTCGATGTCGAGTTCGCGGAGCGCGCCGAGTTCGATCGCGAGGAGGTCCATGTCCCATTCGGCGAGCTCGGCAGTCTTGTTGTCGGCGATCCGGTACGCGCGGATCTGCTCAGGCGTGAGGTCCTTGGCGACATGCACCGGCACCTTCTCGAGCGCGAGCTTCTGCGCGGCCTTCCAGCGGGTGTGACCACAGACGATGACACCCGCCTCGTCGACGACGATCGGCTGACGGAATCCGAACTGCTTGATCGACGCGGCCACGGCGTCGACGGCGTCATCGTTGATGCGGGGGTTGGCCTCGTAGGGCTTGAGGCTGGCGAGCGGTCGGAGTTCGATCTTCATGGGGAGCGTCCTTGCGGGGTGACCGCGCCGTCCGGGGTGCGGGAGGTCTCGGGTTCAGAAGTGGGCCACGACGTCGCCACGAGGCGCGTCGGGTCGGAGGTCGGGGCGGTTGGCGGGAGTCGCGGGGCGGGCGGAACTGTCGCCAACGTGGCGGGCCACGGCGGGCGTCGCGGGCATTCGGACCGGCGCAACAAACTCAGTCGGGTATTGCGGGTCTTCCGTGCGGGGGTTCGGGCCGCTCAGGCGGGGGAAGTACCTACGGACCTCGGCCGCACTCGACCCAGTTGCCCACATCGCGCCCACTCGCGCCGTGGCCGCCCACGTTGCCGCGTGTGGCGTCGCTCCGTCGCCGTGGACCGTGCGGGCGTCGAGGGACTCGTGGCGACACGGGCCCGACCCCGCGGCCCTACGGCCCTGCCTCTGGTGACGGTTCCCGCGGCTCATGACGTCGGCCTCGCTTCACGAAGTGCGGCGACGGTCTCGGCCAATCGGTCGAGGTCGGCGACGAGGCGTCTGAGCGATCGGAATCGCTCGCGGTCGGGCACGCGGTGGTCCTGATTGCGCCATGACTCGAGGACGGAGTGCGCTGTCGTATCGAGTGCATCGGGGAGCGCATCAGCCAGGGATCTCACGAACTCGTCGGAGGCTGCACACCGCAGTACGGCGCTGCGCACCGCGTCGTAGGAGAAGCTGGGAAGGAGTCGATCACGAATCTCCTCCGCCGACGCGTTTGCCCGCAGGAGCGCGGCCAGTCGGGTCGCCGCGACCGGCTTCGGAGTTCGAGTGCTGGGCGGCAGATCCGGTTGCGCAGTCTCCCGACCTCGTGGCAGCGGTGGGATCACGACGCACCCCGCCTTCCGGGAGGGTCGGTGACCCCAAATGACACATGACGCATGTGACCGCGAGAAACAGGAGTTTTCCGCACATGCGTGTGCGTCACACACAGGCGCGCGCTACGCGTACATAGGCAGATACGTGTCATATGTGTCATGCGATGCGCAACCCAAGCGTTCACCGGCGCTTGACGCATGACGCATCGGGATTCCGATGCGTCATGACGTGTCATGGATCGCCAACATGTGTCATGCGGAGGCATGCAGCAGCCCTCCTTCGATCAGCCCGAGGCCGACCCACGAGCGCTGGCGCATGTCTCGGCGCTCCGCAAACCCGCGCTCGGTGAGCCGGATGCCCAGCCGCTTCTTGCTGATGGCGTGCTCGCCCGACTCCCGGCACCACGCCTCGTAGGCCGAGTAGAGGTCGCTCTTGCCGACGCTGGCCCACTGGCCGACGACGCAGCACTCCTCGAGGAATGTCGCCAGTCGATCGCTCTCGCCGCGGTAGGCCTCCGTGGCACTGGCCACCGCGTGGGGAAGACCGAGCCCGTCGCGTTGCCACTCGAGGCAGCCTCGAACGGCCCACGCGAGGATGCCGTCGCGCTCAAGCTGGAGCTTGTCGACGAGGTGCGGGTCCTTCTCCGCGTTGGGGATCGTCACGGCGAAGGGCACGAGCCGCATGCGCCGCCAGATGCCGTCGTCGGTGCCCCGGATCGACGGCTTGTGGTTGCCATAGATCCAGAGCTTGTGCGTGGGATCGAACTCGACAGGCTCGCAGTAGAGCTTCCTCGCGACGATGCGGTCCGCGCCGGTCAGGTCCTTGACCTTGGCCTCGCCCATCCGCTGGTCCTCGTCGAGCTCCGCGGTAACGGCCAGTCGAACCCCGCGCAACCTCGCCATGTCGGGCGTCGCGCCGCCGCCGGACGCCCGGTCCTGCTTCATGATCATCTCGGTCGGCGCCTTCTGGGCGTACTCGCCGAGGACAGAGAGCAGCGTCTGAATGAAGACCGACTTGCCGTTCTGCCCCGTGCCGTGGAGGAAGAAGAGGCACTGCTCGCCGACCTGGCCCGTGAGCGAGTAGCCGACGGCACGCTGGATGTAGGCGATGAGCTCCTCGTCGCCGGCGAAGATGCGGTCGAGGAACGACTGCCAGAGCGTGGAGTCGGCGTCGGGATCAAACGATGCCGGCGCGATCTTCGTGATGCCGTCGGATCGCTGGTGCGGCCGGAGCCTGCCCGTCGTCAGATCAATCGTCCCGTTGCGGACGTTGAGGAGCATGTGGCCAGCGTCGATCTGTGCGACCGACACCTTCACGCCCGGCTCCGACTGCGCCATCGTGAGCATGTCGCGGACGCCGTGGACCCGGGCGGCCGACACGTACTGCTTGCGGTAGGCCGATTCGATCGCCTCGAGCTCGTCGTCCGTCTTGCCCGCCTCGCGGGCTTCCTCGAGGGCTCGCTCCATCTCCTTGAGGATCAGCCGTGCCGTCTTCTTCGCCTTCGCCTCGACCTCCGCCTGCGCATCGACCGACCATCGCTTGCCGGACCACACGAGCCAGGAGTCGAGCTCGTAGGAGAACCGGACATCCTGCCCGTGCTGGTCGACGAAGCGCTCGCCGTTGCCGATGCCGTCGAGCCGACGGAACTTGGGCACCGCGTTGATCCCGTCATGGCCGTCATGGCCGTCCGAAGCGTCCGCAGCCGGTGCAGACTTCGCGCCAGCCTCGTAGCCGCTGTCAAACGTGGCACGAGTCTGCTCAGGCTCCTCCGCCAGCAGCCCGCACAGCCGAGCCCCGAACATGCAGAGTTCCGATGCCTCGGGACGCGAGACACGCTTCGACCCAAGCTCGAATGCCGCCTTGTTCAGCGCCTCGTTGCGACCGGGCTGCCGGGCGAATCCGCGCAGGAAGTGAAGGGTCGTGGTCGTGAACTTCGTGGTCGGTGGCTTCGGGAGCGCCGCGACGACGCAGGTCTCGAACGTGCCCGAGACGTAGGCGTCGCCGCCGTGCTCATTGGGCTCGTTCGGAAGCCACGCCTGCGAGTTCTTCGGGGTCTTCGGAAACACCTCCGGCTCGCCTTGGCGGTTGAACCCCCAGGCGCGGGACCACGCGACGAAGGCCTCTGCCTCGATCGGCTGCGCGATTCGGAAAAAGCAGTGGAGGCCCTTGCCGCCCTTCGACGTGAAGACGATGGGTGCTGCACCGAAGAAGCGACCGATGGCCGAGGCGAGATGCACCGTGCCGCCGTCGCCCGCGTGGTCGTCGAGATCGACGCAGAAGGTCAGCACGCGGCCATTGCGATGGGGGACCAGCCCGAGGCGCACCGCGTCCTTGATCCGGTACGCCTTGCCATTCTTGGTCGTCGACTGGAACGACTCCGCGTCGAGCGTTCCGTCGCGATACGCCGCGATCGCGCGATCGGCGTCCTGCTGCGACATCACCCAGCCGGGAGAAAGCTCGCCGCCGCGCTTCGGGTAGAGCAGCGCGACCCGATCCGGCTCGCAGTTCGGGCGCAGCCATTCGAGGAGCGCGAGCCGATCGATCGTCGTTGCAGGGGTCTCGCAGGTCGCGTTCATGCCGCGGCCTCCGTGCGATCGCGGCCCGCCCACAGGCTCAGGAGCGTGCGGCGGTTCATGTTCCGGACATGCCGGGCCGCACGTCGCAGGCCGTAGTCGTCACCGACAAGGACGCAGGTGTTCGACGCCCGGGTGACCGCCGTGTAGAGCCAGTTGCGGTCGGCGAAGAAGTGCGACTTGTGGCAGAGGACGACCGCGCAGGGAAACTCGCTGCCCTGCGCCTTGTGGGCCGTGAGCGCGTAGGCGAGCTCGATCAGCTTCGCCTTGCCCCAGTCGATCGTGTGGGTGCCGCTGGCCTCGAACTCGATCGTCACGCCGTCCTTCTTGACCTCTCGGACGAATCCGATCGTCCCGTTCATCACGTTGATGTCGTAGTCGTTCTTGGTCTGGATCACCTTGTCGCCGACGGCGAACCTGCCGTCGACCGAGCCGAACAGCAGGTACTGCATCATCTGGTTGATGGACTTGGTGCCGAGGTCGCCGCGATGCTCGGGCGTGATGATCTGGACGTCGGCGATCGCGTCGAACCCGAAGCGCCGTGGAATCTCGTCGAGGATGAGGTCCCGCAGGTGACTCTTGATCGCCGCTGCCTCGCGGAAGGAGTCGACGACGATCCAGCGGGACCGGTCGTCCTCGGCGCTTCGGCCGATCTCGCCGTCGAGGACGCCGACGCTGTTGGTCTTGAGCGCCCCCGCATGGCGGTGGACCTTCGTCATCACCGTGGAGGGCGCGAGGCCGTGCTCAATGATGTCTCGGAGCACGTTGCCGGGTCCGACCGGCGGGAGCTGATGGTGGTCGCCGACGAGGATCAGCTGCGTGCGGCCGAGGTCGATGTGCCGAAGGAGCTCGGCCATGAGCCGGACGTCGACCATCGAGAACTCGTCGACGACGACGACATCGGCGGCGAGGATGCCCTCGCGGAACTCGATGCCGTTGTAGCCAAGGAGCCGGTGGATCGTGGATGCCGACGCGTCGACTCCGTGTCTCGCCAGAAGCTGTTCGATGCGCTTGGCGGCCTTGCCGGTCGGCGCGCAGAGCGAAAGCACATGTCCCGAGCGGCGGCATGCGGCGGCGATGCGGGCGACAACGAACGTCTTGCCGGTGCCAGCGCCGCCCGAGATCACGCTGATCCGGCTGCCGCGCGAGGTGCGGCAGGCCTCGCGCTGGTCGTCGCCGAGATCGGTCTCGACCACCGAGTCGAACATCCGCTCCGGCTGAAGCCACGCGTGTCGAGCGAGCGCGTCGCGGATGAGGAGCTCGTCCTTCTGGATGCCCGGCGACGTCACGGCGTTGCCGTCCGCGACGAGATCGCCGCGCTCGATGAGTCGGTTCCCGGCCGCCTGGATGAGATCGCGGCTGTCGAGCGAGTCGATGATCAGCAGTTCGTTGGCCTTGTCGACGAGGTCGGCGCCCGCCGTCCAGGTGTGCCCGTCGTTCACCTGCTCGGAGAGGCTGTGGGAGAGCGCCGCCTCGATGCGTCCGGGATGGGTCTTCGCGATCCCCATCTTGAGGGCGATCTGGTCGACGCGCGTGAATCCGTAGCCGAAGAGGTGCTTGATGAGGAGGTACGGATCGTGCTTCAGCATCGAGACGATGCTCGTGCCGAACTTCCCGAGCAGCGTCTCCATCTGGTGGTGTGTCAGTCCGAAGCCCGCGAGGTAGGACCGGACCGCGTTCTCGCTGGCGTGCTCGTTCCATGCAGTGGCGAGGGTCTCGACCACGCGCTTCGGCACTCCGGCGCGGAGGAGATCAGCGGGCCGACCGCGCAGCAGTTCATCCAGCGACTCGCCCTCCCGCAGCGCGTCGACGATTCGCTTCGCGGTCTTCTCGCCGATCCCCTCGAACGCGGGATGCTTGGCGAGATAGTTGACGATCCCTTCGGGCGTCTGCGGCAGCTCGTAGTCGAGCTCCTTCACCTCGAACTGGTGGCCGTACTTCGGGTCGATCGTCCACGTGCCGATCGCGGAGAGCCGATCCCCAGCGGCGGCATAGAACTTGCCGCGGAACCGCACCTTCGCGCCGTCGTCGGTGCGGAGCATGCCAGCCGAGAACGCCGCGTCGCTGTAGTAGGTCCGCTCGACCGTGCCGGTGACGACGTCAGGCATGGGACGCTCCCGATCCGGCACTTGGAAGGGAGAGGACACCCTCGCGGACGGCCATTCGGAGGAACTGCTCGGTGAACGCGCAGGCGGCCTGACGGCTTCCGCACCACTGGACGGGGAGGTGATGTCGGATCGCGATCTGGAGCGCGGCGCCGAGGACCGCCCCCGGTGTCACCATGCGGAGATCGGACTGCCGAAGCCCGCGGAGCACCGCATCGAGGTCGGCCTCCACGACGATGCAAGCGAGCGTGTAGGTCTCCAGCCGCCCCAGTTCGGATCGGAAGCGATCGGCGTCATGGATGACGGTGTGGACGAAGTCGGCAAGGCTCTTCCGCTCGACGGCGATCTGCGACTCGCAGCCCGCGACCGAGTAGTCGCCCGCGTCGAGCTTGCGGCGCTCGGTCGCGCACGAGAACCCGTAGGGATGCTGCTCTCGGGTGTCGATGACGATCCGGAAATCCATCTGCGGTGTCCTTCCGTGAACAGGAGGGCCAAGCCGACGAGGGCCAAGCCGACCTCCGGTCCCCGACCCCGGTGAAGGAAGCCGGGGACTTGAGAGGTGGCCCCACGACGGTCGGTGTGCGAGAGGCGCGGGAGGGCGCTCAGAACGGAATGGAGTCGTCGCCACGAGCGCCGACGTCACGCGCCCCGGAAGGGACGGCGATGCGGCGGTTGAGGTAGACGTTCCGGTACTCGCCCTTGGTCCGTTGGGTGATCTCGATCGTCTGGTCGAGCAGCGCGTCGAGGTGACGCGGCAGGTCGCTGAACTTCGCGAGGCGGACTCCGAGCGTCTCGAGGTCGCCCTTCACGAACGGCAGCGACTTCTGCGTGATCACCGAGTTCTTGAAGACGTGGCGACCCGCGTGCGAGCCGGAGATGACGACGAGATCCCACTTGAGCATCGGATCGCCCGCCTGGCTCTGGCCGAGCTCGACGCGATGCACGCGGACCTGATACTTCCCGTCGGGCACGTCGTCATGGCTCGGCGCCTCGACGCCGTCGTAGTCGGCGTCGAAGGCGCTGAGGTCGGCGGCCGGTGCGCCTCGGCTCGGGGCTCCGAATGCACCGCCTCGCTCTTCGGGTTCGAAGCCGTCGGGATGTGCGGAACCGTTGGCGAAGGTCGTGGTCATCGCTGCGTGTCCTTCCTGGTCGTGGGGGGATTCGTGGTGGGTGTGGCGATTGCCGGCGCCTCGAAGCACTGGGCGAAGGCGGCGTAGTCGAGCGGCAAGGTGTCGGGCAGGCGGCCGGTGCGGTCGCCCGCTTCGTATGTCGGGTGCGGCTTCGTTCGGATGACGCGATGCACGGTCGACTGGCCGCGCTCGTCCTTCCGCGCGACCGTGTCGCAGAAGAGGATCATGTCGACGAGGCCGAGGACGACATGCCGAGCGCGATCCGGAAGGCTCGGCAGCGTCTTCGTGAAGTCGCCCGTCCGGGTCTCGATCTGGCGATCGATCGCGTGGCTTATCAAGACCAGTCCGTACGGCAGGCTCGCGAGGCGGGTGAGGACGCGATGCCACTCGTTCTTCACGAACGACCAGCCCTTGCCGTGCGGGAGATCGCCCTCGTACTCGACGTTGTGCTTCGCGCAGACGTGGTCCGAGCAGAGCTTGAACGCGTTGTCGGCGGTGTCGACGACGATGGTCTTGAACTGGTGGTCGCCCGCGGCGACGAGCTTGCACGCGGCGAGGAAGTCCTCCCACGAATAGGTCGGGATCTTGAAGACCGACAGTTCGCTGAGGCCGGGCTCGCACTCGAGGAAGAGCGCGTCGGGGAACTGGCTGGCGAAGGTCGACTTCCCGATCTTCGGCTGTCCGTAGATCAAAGTGGTCTTCGTGGCGAGTGTCGATGTCGGCGTCGACTTGGTCGTGGGCAAGGCGATGGGCATGGGGGATCACGCTCCGGTTCGGGTTCCGGGGGAAGGGTCAGAACGAGTCGTCGTTGGCTGCGGAGACCGTCAACTGCGTGAGCTCCTCGTGCGGCGGCACGACCTCGTAGAGGTTGTCGCGCACGTTCGTGCTGAAGCCCGACTGGCAGAGCGGCAGGTACTCGCACGGGCGCTGGAAGCTGAAGCAGTGCGAAGTGTTGAGCATCCACTTCCCGCGGCGCTTCGCATCGAGGTACTGCTGCGTGACCTGCCAGACCTCCTCGGTCAGCAAGGCCATGCGGTCCTCGGACAGGAAGATGCGCTCGCGGTGGAACGAGCCGGGCGCGGAGTGCCAGTCGGCGAGCCGAGCGCGGAACTCCGTGTCGGTCTCGGGTTCCTGGCGCTGCGCGGTGGAGCGGCCGGACTTGTTCTTCGCGGCGAGTTCGGCGCGACGGATCTCGTACTCGTCCTGCGTCTCGCCAGCGCGTTGCCGAAGCCGGGTCTTCAGCAGGACGTTGTAGAGAACGCCGACGATCGGATAACCGAGCTCTCGCAGGTAGTGCGAGTACAGCGCGATCTGCGTGTCGGTCCAGAGACGGTCGAGGTAGTCCGACGTGATGCTCGACGCGGTCTTGTGCTCGAGGAGATAGAGATCTCCGTCCATCCGCACGATGCCGTCGGCCTTGCCTCCGATCACGAACGTCTGGCTCTCGCGCCCGGTGTCGGGGTTGCGGATCTCGGCGGTGAACTCCTTCTCGATTTCGACGATCTCGAACGGCTCGATTGGGTACCGAGCGGCGTAGCCCTCGACCATCGCTCGCGCCAGCTGCCAGTGATGGCGAACTTCGGGATCGGCGTCGCGCAGCGGGAACGATCCGTCGATCAGCGCCTGAGCCTCGAGGAGCCGATGCGGATCGTCCGTGGCTCGGTACCACGCTTCGAGCGCCGCATGGATCACGGAGCCGAACGCGAGCGCATCGGGGCGCTCGGGCCGTCGGAGATGTTCGACGTACCTGAGCTGGTACTTCCGCGGGCAGTTGCGGAAGGTGTTGAGCGCGCTGTACGTCAAGAGCGACTTCACGCGGCCACTCCGGCGACGCCGCGGGCCGCTGCGGCGGGGGGAGTTCGTGGCGCGGACATCCGCCGAACGGAGAACCCGTCGGCACCGATCTCACGGGTGAGGAAGCCCGTGTAGATGCGGACGATCGCGTCACCGACGGGCGTGCTGCCGTCGACGAGGATCACCGAGCGCGGCGCGTCGGCGAGATAGGACGCGTCCATGCGGACGCGAGCCTCGCCGAAGAGCCCTTCGGCGGCGAGGATCGAGAGCTGCAACGTGGACTCGGCATCGTGGAGGTCCATGTCGGATGCGAACGTGAATCGGAAGACGGCCGTGGTCATGGGTGTGTGCTCCGAAAGGGCGGTTGGTCGGCGCGAATCCCGCGTCCGAAGTCCGGCCACGGAGGCGTGCGACGCTGATCGCGGTCGCGCGACGCTCCGATGGCCGGGTGCTCCGGAGGGGAGAGAGGCAAGGGCGAGCGAGAGGTCCCGCCTCTGGGGGCTCTATGCCGTCGAGAGCGCGGGTGCGCGATCATTCGCAGCCAAGTCCTGAGTACTCGAAGCGAGATCGCATCCGGGCGACTCGCGCGTCGATGTGGCGTCGCGACACCTTCTTCTTGGCGCGGCGGCTCCATTCACGAGCGGCGCCCGCGACCCCGTGCTCGCTCACGTAGACCAGCAGCTCCTGCTCGTCGGGACCGAGGCGACCGAAGGCATATCGCACCGCGTCCGCGACTTCGATCCGATCGAGCGGACACGGAGGGAGGCGACTCGTGCGGCGCTGCTGATCGAGCGGGTGGATGACGTGGTCGAGCGGCTCCTTCTGGCCGTCGACATCGATGAACGTCCGCTCGAGCGAGACGGTCATGAGGTTGCCGAGCCGCTTGCTGCGGCCTCGGAAGCGGAGTTCCATCCTGATCCAGGACTTGACGAGGTGCGTCACGAACGCCTCGACGTTGCCCCTTGTCGGATTGAAGAGGTGCGCCTTCTCCAGCAGGTGCATGTGCATGCCCTGCTCGAGGTCGGCGCGGTCGGACGGGGAGAAGTCGGCGCGGCGGCAGAGCTTCGCTGCCCTCATGCGGATGAACTGTGCGGTGAACGGATCGCTGACGACGTCGTGGCGGTCGGCCATCGGATTGCTCCGAGACCGGTCTTCAAGCTCCCGGGCCAGCCATGACGCGACGAGATCGACCGTGTTGCGACGACGTGCCGCAGGGACCCACGGGTGCGTTCATGACTTTGCGGTTATGAGCAGACCGGCCTCGGACGCAGGCCGGGGTGTCGCGGTTGGCGCAAGAAATGGGCGGGCCAAGTGGCCCGCCCCGGTGCGCGCAAGTGCCTGATCAGACTGGGACTAGCGCCGCTGCGAAATCTTCTTCGCCCTGTCGCGTGGTTGCGACGCGACAGTTCTCGCGACGGACGCCGAGTCGTCTGTACGCCTGACGGCCTTGACTCCGCCAGCCCGGTTAACGGCGTCCTCGACCGCGTCCTTTGTGATCGTGCGGTGGAGACGTTCGGTGAGGCCTGAGGCGGCGTTCCGAAACGACCCGAACTCGATGTATGCTCCGACGAGGACGTCGTCCTCGAGGTGGCCCTTGATCTCCGCCTTGATCTGGCTGCGGACCACCCTCTTCTTGACCTCGGGGTCGGTGGGGAGCAAGCTCCGCGATTCCGCCAACGCATCGGCGGCCTCGACGAACTCCGCGAGCGCGATCGGATCGATGACGAGTGCTTCGTGCTCGACAGAGGCGATCTCCGACAGCGCGGCGATCGCGGGAACCCGGCCTCGCCACAGGCGCTCGTCCGGGGCGTGATGCGGGAAGACGACGATCGACTGGCCTCCAGTCGGCGCGTGGAGCGCAATCGACGCGGCATCCGGATCGCCGAGCCGGCGAGCAAGGAGAACATCACGCGTCCTGCCATGCCACGGGATCCGACCAAGTCGCCAGAGCCTCGACGGGGCGAGCGACTTCGGAGTGCCACGCAAGTCCAGCGCCTTGCCCACCGCGAGGGCGAGCCCGTCGGGATCGATCTCCCACGCGAGGCACAGCTCCGGCGTCACCTCCACCCTCAGCGACTCCGGGCACGCGATGAACCAGCGCGTCCGACCGCTCGCCTCCGTCCGGACCTCGACGGACTCGACATGGCCGTCCGCGCAGAACGGGCACGGAGCCATCAGTCCATGCTGCGACTGGCGTAGGAGACCCAGGCCGATGAACCGATCGACTGCCCCCTTGGGCCACCGAGCGACTTCATGCTGATCGAACCGGCGGTCGACGTCATCGGAGGCGACGAGGAGGAGGCGGAGCACGTCATCGGGCGACATCGGTCACCTCCCAGAGTCGCAGGCAGCGCTCGGCCACGACGCGGTGCTCGTCGCGCTTGTGCCGAAGATCGCTCGAGTGCGGCGCGGTGATGTTGAAGGTCATCTGCGGCTGCCGCCCGCGGCCTTCGTGGATGAACTTCAGCGCGAACGACGCCTGCAGGACTCGTGTCCCCTCAAGCGGAATATTCTCCATCCGGATGAAGCGTTCGATCTTTCGGTAGATGTCGAACCGGCCCCCACGCGGATCGGCCTTGATCTCGATGTAGCCGCCGCTGCCGCGAGGGAGGAGACGAAGCCGGGTGATGCGGGCATCCTCGACGCGGTCCTCGGGCATCGTCGGAAGCGGGAAGTCGGGCCTCAGCAGATGATCCAGTCGGTACGACGGCCGGAGCGGATCGGCGGGCGGGATCTCCTCGCCGAGGATCGCCCTCCCGAACAGCTTCTGCATCGGCTCCCACGACTTGCTGATGCCCGGCGCAAAGATCTCCATCGCGCCCTCGTCGGCCGTGAAGACGAACACGTTCTCGAACGCGCCACGATCGGACCTTACGATGGGCTGGTCGTTCGACGCTTCGAAGACGAGCCGCTTGTCCGGGTAGTCGTCCAAGTACGCGAAGAAGTAGTCCGCGCCGCCCGGGCGCCGGTAGTGCACGACCTTGCACTGCCGACCGCGCATCTGCTGCGGGCCGTAGAAGGAGGTCAGTTCGTCCGCGAGGGCAGCGCACATGGACTCGTCCGCCACGATCGATCGCATCGGCAGCCCGTTCCGCTTCCGCCACTGCGACTGGGGAAGTGAATCCGCCCGAGCGAACATGGCCGCCTCCGCGAAAGCCTCGGGGAGGTTCAGGTAGACCCACATCGCGTTGTCGGCCTTGCTCTGCTGGACCTCGAACTCGGCGGCGCGATCTGGGCACAGCAACAGCACTTCCTCGGCAAGAACCGCGCGGCCACGGTGGTCCGACAGATCGGCGATGTCGCGCAGGATGATCTGCACCTCGTGTTTGCGGGCCTCGGGGAGCGCCTGCCACGCCTCGAACACGGGCTCGATCTTGTGCTCGGTGAGTTCGTCCCACGGAACGCCGCCGAGTTCGCCGCGGGCGGCGAAGAACTGACGGAGGAGGGAGTTGTCGACCTGCTTGAGGATCTTCCGGGGATCGAACGGCTTGGCCATCAGTGGTGTCCTTCTGTCACGTGGACAGTTAACGACGCGGGCAAATAGAGAGGGCACGGCGCCCGCTCTCAGAACAGTCGTGGTTCGAGCTCCCTGACGAGGAGCTCCATCGCCTGGAGCCGAATGCGCATCGCCGGGGCCGAGACGGCGAAGCGTTCCGCCAATGGTCGGCAGAACTGCTCCATGGCGAGGTTCTCGTTGAGCTTCCGGTCGGCGTGCACGGCGCGGACGTCGAGGTCGGTGAGCGCGAGCGGATCATCCGCCCCTCGCCACTCGGCCCAAGCCTCGCGGAGCCTCGGTCGCGGCATCAGCAGGCAACCGGCGAAGGCGTCAGCCTGCCACTCTTCAGGACGCTTGTCACCATCGCGACACACAAAGGCTGGCTCGGCGTTCGTCTCGAAAAGCATCGCCTCGTCAGGATTCGCGCGGAGGTGCGCGCGGTGCAGGCGCCAGTGCCCGATCTCGTGCGCGAGCGTGAAGTTGAAGCGGCCGAGCATCGACGGATGCTCGCGCGGATCGAGCGTCGTGTCGATGCGAATGATGTTCTCGTCGAACCAGATCGCACCGAGAACGCCAAGATCCTTGAGCCGCTCACGCAGGTCCTCGACCTCGTAGGTCAGTTCGAGATGCAGCTCGACGAGGTCGTCGAGCGGGATGGGCAGGGCGACAGGGTTGCCCTTCGCCGTCCACTCTGCGAGGAGCAGATCAGCCTCGCGCTCAATCCGCTTCTCGTGGAGGAACGGCACGCGGTGCCGACCTGACGGCGGTGGGCTCACGGCTCTTTGCCCTCCTGGTTCTTCCTCTCGATCTGTTTGGTGAGCTCGCGCAATTGGTCGGCGCTCATCCCCCTCGCGGCGCGCAGCAGGGCGGGCATTGCCTCAGGTTCGTTGAGGATGATCCCCTTGACGTCCTCGGGCATGCGTCCCGCGAGTGCCGTCCACTGGTCAGGGTCCTCGCCGAGGAGCTCCGCCATGACCCGGACGCGCTCGGCGCTGGGGGGGTACTCCGCCTTGCCGGTCTCGACGAGCGACAGATACGTCGGGCTCACGTCGACCAACTCGGCGAACTTCCGCAGGCTGTAGCCCTTGGCCAGTCGCCGTTGCCTGAGCATCGTCCCGAAGTGTGCCTTCCGTTGACCCATGGCATGCTCGCATTGACGAAGAGGACCCGACACTTTACTGTACCGTGGACATAACCGCCGGGTCAACGAGCACGATCGACCCGCACCTCGAAAGGTGGCAGTGGCTCATGAGAGTGGGGATTCGTCCAGGCGTCAACATCCTCGCCGTACTCCGGCACCTCGAGTACAAGCCGTGGTACGCGCTCGCCGAGTACGTCGACAACTCAGTCCAGAGCTTCATGGCGAATCGCGACCGGCTTGCGCCGCAATCTCGCCTCACCGTCTCCATCGAGATCGATCGCGACGCGAAGTCCATCGTCGTGAGCGACAACGCCGCAGGCATCGCCGAGAGCGATATGCCCCGCGCGTTCCGACCTGCCGAACCGCCTAACACAGCCGGCGGGCTCGGGCAGTTCGGGATGGGTATGAAAAGCGCCTCGTGTTGGTTCGCGCCGGTGTGGGACGTGCGCACCAGCGCGATAGGGGAGCCGGTTGAACGGGGTATCCATTTCAACATTGACAAAATCATCGAGGACCGCATCGATGAACTCGACATCGAGACTTTCCCGTGTGATTCCTCTGACCACTTCACTCGCATAACCCTTCGCAATGTCTATCAGATCCCGCAGGCTCGCACACTGGGGAAGATCCGAGATCACCTCACGGACATCTACCGCTGCTTCATCCGCGATGGCCTGCTCGAGTTGCGAGTCCCCGGTGCTTCCCCGTCCGCTTCAGGCGAAGCACTGGGATACGACGAGCCTGATTCACTGGTCGCCCCGCGGTACACAGTGGAGAACGAGCCCGACGGTGAGCCTAAACAGTGGCGGAAGTCGATCGCATTTGAACTGGATGACGGTCGAGTGGTCTTCGGCGAAGCTGGCGTCCTAGCGCGTGGCGACACGCGCCGTGCGGGTCTGTGCCTCTTCCGTCGGAACCGCGCGATCGTGGGCACAGGTGACGAGAAGTACCGGCCACCGGAACTGTTTGGAAGCGGCAATACCTACGAGTCGCAGCGCGTGTGGGGCGAACTCCACATGGACGACTTTGATGTGTCGCACACGAAGGATGGCTTTCGGTGGGGAAACGCGGAGGATCAGTTCTTAGAGAAGCTGCGTAGGGCCCTTGACGAAGAGCCGATTCCACTCCTAAAGCAAGCCAGGAACTATCGGAGCGGTCGCCCAACACGATCGGGCACTTCAAGTGCCACGAGCAATGCGGTTTCCGGGGTCGTCACCGCGCTCGAAAAGCACGGCGGACAAGACTTCGCTCGTGTCGGCGCATCGACCGATCCGGTGCCAGAGCCGCCGCCAGAGCTCTCCGACGACGGGACGGTGGCAATCGAGCATCGAGAGTTTTCTGTTCAGACGACCAGCGGCGAGTGGAATGTCACTGTCGAACTTTCCGGGACCGAGGTTGCGACAGACTGGCTCGAGATTGCCTGTGATGGGAACGAAGCGCTCCGTAGCCGCCGTGTCGGGCTCCGGGTGAATCTCGCCAGCCCCTTCATGCGGCGGATGGTTCGGCTTGATGACCAAGAGAGCTTGGAGCCCGTCCTTCGCTTGGCCGCTGCATTCGGCTTGGCCGAGGTGCTCGCGCGGTTCAGCGGCGGGCGATGCGGCCCCGGCGAACTGCGACGGAACGCCAATGAGTTGCTGCGATCATCCCTTTCGCGACGAAACGATGGAGGTAGTGCGTGAACAACAGCGATGTTGAAGCGAGAATCCTTGGACCAGACGGCGATGGGTGGGAGCCCGTGGTTGGAGGCGAACTCGAACGCCTCCTTGAGAGGAAGTTTCCGGATGATCGCGTTGCCAGACGTGCCGTTCGCGAATCCGCGATCCGAATCCTGCGTCGGTGTGTCGACCCCACAACGAGGGCAACAGACGCCAACAATACGGGGCTCGTGGTCGGATTCGTCCAGAGCGGTAAGACGCTGTCGTTTACGTCCGTGGCGGCGGCCTCTCATGACAACGGGTATCGATGCGTTGCCATAATCGCGGGCTCATCGCTGAATCTCGCGGATCAGAACAAGGATCGTCTCGCAAGAGATTTGGAGATCGGCGCCAACTTCCGTCGGCCATGGCATCGCGCACACAACCCAACGACCACACAACTTCACGAACTTACGACGGCACTCGCGGGGTGGGAGAATGGGCGGCCAAAGACGCTCCTTCTGACTTCTCTTAAGCACCATCGGCACGTCCAGAATTTGGGGAGTCTCATCGAGGCGCTGGGTGACGTGGCATCGCCGATGCTCATCATCGACGACGAAGCCGATCAGATCTCGCTAAACACTCAAGTGAACCAGAATGGCGAGAGCGCGAACTACTCCCAGATTCTTGGCCTCCGCGACCGTGCGCCTCACCACACTTACCTGCAGTACACCGCGACGCCCCAAGCGAGCATCTTCATTCCGCTTTGGGATCGACTCTCTCCGAGCTTCTGCGAACCCCTCGAACCCGGGGACGGCTATGTCGGGGGGCATCGGGTGTTCGTCGAACGCGAAGCTGATCTGGTGCGCACCATCTCGCAGAACGATCTCCAGATGTCTGACGATCTACTCGATCCGCCCCCGTCACTATTTCACGCCATGCGCGTCTTCTTCTTGGGAGTAGCGCAGGGGCTGGTTACAGAAAGACGCACGGGTGCGCTTCCGAAGCCTCTGAACCGATCGATGATGGTTCATCCCGCACGGTCGCAGAACAGCCACGAGGTCTTCACGACATGGATCCGCATGGCGATGGACGCATGGCGCCGCGCGATCGTGGACGAGCATGATCGCCCGCATCAGCTGGCAGCGTTTCGGGAGGCCTATGAGGATCTAGCGGGAACGGACACGGCGGGGACGATTGCCGATTTCAACGAGTTGGCCACGATGTTGCCTGAGGCGATCGGGCACACGCAGGTGCGCGAGGTCAACGCCCGGCCTGGGGTGGATCGAACCGACTGGTCTACGGAATGGGGACAGAGCTACTCGTGGATTCTGGTGGGCGGACAGAATCTGGATCGCGGCTTCACCGTTGAAGGTTTGACCGTGACGTACATGCCCCGCGACATTGGCACGGGCCAAGCAGACACGATCCAGCAGCGAGCGCGGTTCTTCGGATACAAGCGAGGGTACGAGGATCTGTGTCGGATCTACCTCGGCCCCGATGCTCGGCGTGCGTTCTCGGTGTACGTGCGGCACGAGCGGAGCATGCGCGGCTTTCTGGAGCGGAATCGCCACCGCTTAAACGAGCCAACAATTCCACGTGAGTTCGAACTCGATGCTCAACTCAGGCCGACTCGCCCCGCGGTGTTGGTCGACAACCCATCAAGGTACATCTTGCGGAGCGGTTGGCTAGCGCAGGAAGGGGCGCTCGAACGCGTGGCTCGCTGTCGTGAGAACGGCCTTATGGTGCAGGAGTGTCTCGCCTCACGGGGCCCTCTACGGCAATTTACCGAAGCCCCGTGGATCGAGAATGCCAGCGGGATTCGGAATGATCATCGGCATGCGGGCCTAATCAATGTCCCGCTTCGGGAGTTTTACGAGCAGGTGTTGGCAGGCATAGTTCTGCCAGACGCTGAGGAACACACGCAGTGGCAAGTCGCGTTGTCGATGATCGCCAACGCTCTCGACGAGTACAGGGACCTGATGGCAAACGTCATCGTTATGCGGCCTGAATCCCACTCGTCTCGAGGTGTAGACGAAGTTGGACGCATCAAGCAAGTCTTCGCAGGTGCTCATCCCGGCCGGCCGCCATACGCCTACTCGGGTGACCGGGAAGTCCATCTTGACGATGTTGCCCTTCAAGTGCATCACTTCGACATTGTTCGTGAGAACGACAACCCTCCCGCCACCAACCGCGAGTTGCTTGCATCGCGGGTTCCAATCCTCGCGCTGTGGCTCGGGGAGAGGGTCAACCGGCCGATGATCCGCCAAGACCAGGCCGCGCCGTGAGTAGTCTCGACACGCTACTGCAGATTGTTCGGTCGATACGACCACGACCGGACCATGACCAACTCGGATTCAGCGTGCGCCCACTGCCCGGTGTTGACGGAGTCGGATGGATTGGCCGCAACAGTCATTCAGGCGTTGCATTTCTGCTGGCGGCTTCAAGCGAGCGACACGGCCATCCAGCTGTTTCGCTTCCTTTGATTCGGGTACGTCACGGAGTTCGGGTGTCCATCGATGTCGGAGAGCGCCGCGAGGAGGCTACCGTCAGCCTCCTTGAGTGCCTGGCTCAGGACGATCCAACGATCGAATTGTTCGTTCGGACCGTCGGCGGCATTCTCGTGGACGGCGATCCGCCCGATCAGGCTTGCCTTGGGGAGATCGTCGAACGACTTCTCGACCTCTTCAGAGATTACTCGTACGCCGGGGACGCTGAAATCCTTGGCCTTTGGGCAGAACTGCTTCTTATCGCCTACTGCCCGAATCCCGCCCAGCTTGCTCGGCAGTGGCGGAGCCATTCGGGATCTCGGTACGACTTTGGATCCGACACCGAGCGACTTGATGTCAAGGCGACTACTTCGGTTCAGCGGCACCACGAGCTATCGTCAAGTCAGACGAATCCGCCCCTCGGGGTTGCGGCAGCATTCGTGTCAATCCTGACGGAACGTGTGTCTCAGGGGACCAGCGTCGGTGCCTTGTGGCACCGCGTCCTCACGCTCGCTGCGGATTCGCAGGCCAGACTCGATACCCAGTGCATCAGGACGCTTGGAAGAGATTGGCAAATGGCTCGCGAGATCAGCTTCGACTTGGCAAAGGCGCTAGCGACGATCGAGGTCTACCCGGTTGGCGACGTTCCTAGCCTCGGCAATCTACCCGCAGGCGTGATCCGAGCTCGCTTTACGTCTGACTTTGGGGTGGGACGGACGTGGAAGGGCGACCCGCCATCGTCGGATGGTCCCATCGCTGCCGCACTTGCATGCAAGGCATTACACCGTTAAGGCCCGTGACTCTCTCCCGCTAAGGCGTCGCGATGAGCTGCCGCCTCGGAGCAGCCCGCGCCCGATCAACTCCACAAGGTCTGCGCTGACAGCGTTTCCAATTGCCCTGTATGCACTCGTTGAGTTCAACGGCGATAAGTCGATGTCCCCAAGTCCCTGAAGCCGAGAGCACTCACGGACAGTCATGTATCGACGTTCCCAAGTGATCACAGGCACCTGAGTCGTCGTCATTGCGACGAGCGCCGGGGCCCAATTGGATCGTTTCACACGAACGCCCGAGGCGCGGAACTGGAGAACATGCGCGTCGAGGCGGCGCACCTCGCCTTGGCAGTTCCATTCGAGCTTTTGGAGGCTGGGCGCGAATGGCCCGAGCTTGGGCAGCCAAGTCTTCAGTCGGCTCCGGTGCGTTTCAAAGAACGCACGGTTCTGAGCAATGAAGGTCTGCTTCCAGCGAGGAAACGGATCTGAGCCCCGTGCGTAACTAGGCAGTCTCTCGCGTCGCACATGTTCTGCGACGCCGGAGAGCGGCTGTCCGAAGGAACCCCGGGTCCGGGACAGGTAGCGGGGGTCACGCTGCAGAGGCGGGATTCCCTGGTATGGGTACGAGGCGCCGAACTCGAAGGCCCAGATGGGGAACGAAGGCAGAGGCTCGTGAGCGGGCAGGCGGTCAAGGAATTCTTGCCAGACATCGAGGCACTGCATGTAGTGGTCGGGCAATGTTCGAGCGTCTTTAGGGTCCGGGTCGAGCACGCTGCGGATGTCCGGGATCGCTTCAGGGGGCTCGGGCCAGTGAAAGTGACTGAGACCCTTCGTACACCCAACGATGAACGCGCGCTCTCGAATCTGAGGGATCCCAAATCGGTGGGGTGAGAGCACCCGCTCGGAGATCGAGTATCCCAAGCCCTCGAGTTCGTTCTTCATCCATCGGTAGGTCGCACCACTGTCGTGCCTGAGCAAGTTGGCTACATTCTCGAGGAGGATGCACTGGGGACGGTGGGCGTCCAAGATTCGCAGGATCTCGGCGAAGAGATCACCGTCTCGGTCACAACTCAAGCCGAGTTGCTCTCCAGCCTTCGAGAAGGGTTGGCATGGGAAGCCGGCGCAAAGAACGTCATGCGACGGAATGTCCCGGAGTTCCAAATCGCGGATGTCCCCGACCGGGTGCATGCCTAGGTTTTCTCGGTAGAGCTGCCGCAGCGCATCATCCCTCTCGCATGCGAGGACACACTGATGCCCGAGACGCGCTAGCCCCACATGGAAGCCGCCAAGACCTGCGAACAGGTCGACGAATCTGAGGCGGGGTTCTGGAGTGGCTCGAGGCATAAAGTTCGGCGTCTGTGCGGGCTGGGCATCGTACCCTTTTGCCGCTCCGCGGGCTGGCTCACCGTCGATGTTATCGGTGAACGCAGTTCCCTGCCGCGAGCCGTTCCGCGTTACCTCACCCGCCACGAGATCGTGCTTCAAGGGTGTCCCTCCGGGCGTTCGAGTTCGCCCCAACGGACGCGCTGCGATCGCCAACAACGCCGCGCCACGACTTCACGGAGCGCCCTCTCGCTGAGTCGGGAGCGACCCGCCACCGGGTTCAGAAAGAGGGTGGCTTCCTGAATGTCCGGCGCGAGGTGCAGCAGGTTCATGATCTGCGTCATTCGCGGCTGCGTGACCCGGGCAAGTCGCGCAAGCTCCGTCTGGTTCGCGACGACGCCGTCCCGGAGAAGCTGGTCGAAGCGGATCGCGAGTGCCATCAGCCGGGCGACTCGCGGCACGCGGCCGACGGTGGCGTCTGGGGCGGCCGGTTCCGTCCGGCAGGAGTCGGTCGCCTTCCGGTCTCCGGTAGGCGTCGTGGCCACCACGGCCCGCTTGCGGCGACCCTTGGTGGCGAATCGGATCGATCGGATTACGGTGGTCACGCGGCGTCCTCCAGTCGGTGGGTGATCAGCGCACGGATGCTCGTGGCGCGGAAGGTGACCGCGACGGTCCCGCTCTGCGCGTCGTACTCAACGGTGGAGATCAGGAGCCGCAGGAGCCTTGCCTGCTCGCGCGGGATGAGGTTCGCCCAGAGGGCGTCGAAGTCTGCGAATGCGGCCTCCGCCTCGGGCCGAGTGATCGTCTCGCGACTGAGATCTGCGAGGCGGGCGTCGATCTGCGGAAGCCGGCGCTCCGCGTCGGCCGTCCGCTCATGGTGATGGGCAATCTGAGCGGCGCTCGCGGCGGACGCGACTCCGCTTGTGGTGAGCTCCCGCAGCGCTGCATGGTGTTTCTGGATCGCGTTGCGAAGCCCAGTGCGCTCATCCGCGAGCGCCTCGAGCTCCGCTGCAATCGCGGCCTGCGCTTCCGTCAGCACGCGCGTGATCAGGGCGCGGTCCGTGGCCAGCGCTCGCACCTCGTCGACGACCACGCGCTCGATCTCGCCAGCGGGCAGCGTGCCTGACGAGCAGACGCTGCTCCCGCTCTTGATGGCCTTCACGCAGCGGTAGTAGCGGTACGAGCGGCTCTTCCGGCCGCCCGCGAACGTGTGCGTCATCGCATAATCGCAGCACTTGCAGCGAAGCAGTCCACGTAGGAGCGCACCGTACTTGTTGCGGACCTCGGCACCGCCCGTGCGCCCGTTGGTCTTGAGGAGAGTCTGCACACGCTCGAACAGGTCGGCTTCGATGATCGGCGGGTGCTCGCCGTCGTACACCGCGCTCTTGTGGACGATCTTCCCGAGGTAGATCGGGTTGGTCAGCGTCTGGTGGAGCGAGCATTTGTCGAAGGCCTTCCCGCCGAGCGATTTGCCCTTCCCCCTTCCAGTCTGGGTGACGCGACTCTTGTTCGCCCATTGCCGACGGGCAAGCTCGGTTACAACTGGCAGGAGCGAACCCTTGTCGAGGTACAGCGCGAAGATCTGCCGGACTCGCGCGGCCTCGGGGTCGTTGACCACGAGGTGCGGACTTGGACCGCTGCGATCGACGTCGTATCCGAGGACGGGCACGCCTCCGGCCCACTTGCCCCGGCGCTTCTGCGCCGCGATCTTGTCGCGGATGCGCTCACCGATGATCTCGCGCTCGAACTGGGCGAACGAGAGCAGGATGTTCAGCGTGAGCCGACCCATCGAGCTCGTCGTGTTGAACTGCTGGGTCACCGAGACGAACGAGACGCCCTTGCCGTCGAACGCGGACATGATCCGAGCGAAGTCCATGAGCGACCGGCTCAGGCGGTCGACCTTGTAGACGACCACGCAGTCGACCTTGCCCGCCTCGATGTCACGGAGGAGGCGATCAAGCGCCGGGCGCTCCATGTTGCCGCCGGTGAATCCGCCGTCGTCGTAGCGGTCGGGTAGACAGGTCCATCCCTCGGCCCTTTGGCTGGCGATGAACGCCTCGGCGCTCTCACGCTGGGCGTCGAGCGAGTTGAACTCCTGATCGAGTCCCTCCTCGCTCGACTTGCGGGTGTAGATCGCGCAGCGGACCTGGCGCTTCGCCTCCTTCGTGTCCGCGGGCTGGTCTCGTCGTCGCCCGCTCATCGCTTAGCCTCGAGGCGGAAGAACCGGAAGCCGTTCAAGTGGCTGCCGGTGACCTTCTTGGCGACGGCGGTGAGCGTGCGGAAGCGTTCGCCGTCCCACTCGAAGCCCTCGTCCTTGGGCAGGACCACCACGCGGATCGTGCGGCCCTTGTACTGGCGGACGATCACCGACCCAGCCGGTGGCAACCGACCGTCGTCGTGGTCGTCGGCGTGCGCGCTGCGGCGGACGGTCTTGCTCGCTCCGGTTTGCGGCGGGCTGATCAGGGTCTTCGGTGCCATCACACGCACCTCGGCGTCGTCGGCCAGTTCCGCCGCCCGGCGTCGCGCCCGCTCGCTGAGATCGCCCTCAGCGTTGGCCTGGATGCGCCACGCGATCTTCCGGATGAGGTACTGCCGGTGGCGCGTGCGGCACGGGTACCCATGGACCTCGGCGAACCGCTCGACGAGCTGCGAGGTGGTCATGCGCTCAAGGGCGTTGATCTGGGATTCGATGGACTCGGGCATTCGTGGCTCCTGTGCAGAGGTCTCCGTTCCGGGCGGCCCTAACCGCGGGGCCGTGGAGCCACACTGAGCCTCGGGTCGGCCGAGAGTTCAAGGCATGTCGGGCCGCAATCCGGGCGGTTCTCGCCTTGTCGCGATGTGCGGGAGCGCGACGCGATCACGGCGCGGACGAGCCCGCGAACGAGGATGCTCGCGACCTCGTCGCGGCGCTCGGACTCGGTCATGCTCTCTGGGTCGCGCGTGCTGTCGATTGGCATGGGGCTCCGTGCGGCCCGGCGATAACCGGGGTGCCGCTACGGGGGAGCTATGCCGTTCGAACGCGAGCTGCGCCGCTTGCTGGCTGGAAGGGCGATGGCGGAGCGCCCGTCTCCACATGACCGCGCCGCGTAGAGCCCGTTGAGACGAAGCTCATGTTCAGTCAGCGACCTCCAAAGCAGCGCTTAGGGCTCGCCAGTGGCACTTCAGTTGCTCGCGAATCGCGTGCCGCTTGAACACCTCGCGCGCGTCGGCGGCGTAGCCGGTGATGAAGTTCTTGCTGCCCAAGTGAGTGAAACGGCTGTAGAGCAACTTCCGCCGGACGCGAGCATCTCCGCCGCTCTGGGCACGCCGCTTCGCAAGGTGCTTCTCGCGACGAACGGCCTTTCGCATTCTGCGCAGGAACTTCGCCACGGTCTGTGATCGAATGCGCACGACCTGGCCATTGAACGAGAAGCCGAGGTACTGGAGCGGCGGCCTGCACGTCATCGACCCGTCTGCTGAGCCGGTCACCTCACATAGCGCGCGCTTACCATGTCCATCATGGAGGGCTAGCTTGGCCTCATGCATCGCATCCTTGAGCGACGTCTGCATCTCATCCTTGTGCTTCGACTCGCACACCAAAAGGATGTCGTCGCTGTACCGGAGGTACAGACCGTTGCGCCCCTTGGCCAGCGTTGACATCCGCCGATCGACCGGCAGCATGTAGACGTTGGACAGCAACGCACTGATTGGCGAACCTTGCGGAATGCCCTTCCCGTCGGTCTTGCACTGAATCAATCCCCGGCCAGCTTCCCCGCGTCGAACGAGCGTCCTGAACTCGAGCGGCGTGCAGATGGGCTGCCGCCAGCTCTTCTGCTGCTTCTTGGTGATTCTGAACTGCGCCAGCAAAGCGTCACGTTCCACCCACGAATACCGCGTGATCGCCTTGAACACGTTGTAATGATCGGCGGGTAATTCATCCACACCAAGAACGGCCTTCCATTGCTCCTTGAGCAACCTGTGATCGAACGACTCGAAGAAGTCCCTTACGTCGAACGTAAGCGCCACACACGACCCGTGTCTCTCGATCCACTCGAAGGCATCGTTCGCAAAGTGGATGTTGCACCTTGGTGGGTGCATGCGACGGTAAGCGAGGACCGACGGGCTGATCCCTTCTTCGGTGATGATCTTCTCGTAACGGGCTTGCAATAACCCCGCGTAGTGCCGGAGTATCTGGGAGTCGGTGTGACTCGCGTACTTGAGGTCGCGGGGCTTCTTCTTAAACCCGCCGACGATCGTCCCGTCGCGCGCTTCTCTCTTGTACTTGCGAGCGACGCGTTCGAATCGAATGAAGGGCAGGAACGCCCTCTTCGCGCACTCTCCCGGCGACTCCACGAGCCATCGGACTTGCTCGGGATCGCGGATCGGCTGATCGAAGTGCGGGTATCGCTTGGGCTCGAACCAGTCGGGCCAGGTGGGCGGGCGATCTCGGCGGCGGGGCTTCGCCATGACCCGTAAAAGTAGCAGAGCCGAGGGGGCTAAGGACCTGCGGCATCCCGAAAGGTCCCCCTCGGCTGAAGCCTAACTGGCTTTCGCTTCGTCACCACCCGCACTTGTGGCGCGGGGCCGCAAAGGGCAATCGCTACAATCAGGAGAACACGATGTTGATCGTGTGCAGTTCGCTCCGCCGGGCTTGTGGCCTCGTCGGTCGCCTGCGTCTCGCGGTACGGCTGGCCGTGGTGGCCGACCTTAACGCGAGGATCAGCAATGTCTCACCCTCCGCACCAATTTGCGGA
>ENA-ORBV01004055-ORBV01004055.1-microbial-mat-metagenome-genome-assembly--contig:-NODE-4055-length-28586-cov-5.276229_pt1 | contig 28586 bp, 23 predicted proteins | sample MGYA00237777_ERZ505514 | MGnify/ENA primary metagenome ERZ505514 (study PRJEB26160, sample SAMN06269048) | microbial mat metagenome | isolation source: Oligotrophic lake microbial mat | place...
CCGCGAAGCCAGTCGGCAAGCGGTACGGCGAAGCCGCGTTTGGGCAGCGTCAGCACACCGGGCGGCAGGCGGTCGCCGACGGCGCGTAGAAAGAGCGCTTTACCCCGTCCGCCCCGCATGTGCCACTCGGCCGGCAACGAGTAGGCCAGCTCGGCCAGGACATGGTCCATCAGCGGGCAGCGGACTTCGATCGAATGCGCCATCGACATCCGGTCTACTTTTACCAGCATATCGCCGGTCAGCTTGGCGGTCGCTTCAAAGTATATGGCTTGGCGTAACGGATCATCGATCCCTTCCGGCAAGGCCCAGGCCAATTCGCGCCGCAGCGCGCTTTCGCTTAGCGGCCGGAACCATTTGTCCCGGTGCAGGCGGCGGCGAAAATAATGGCCCGGGTAACAGAACTCAAAGTAGCGCTCCAGGCGATTGCCGCGGCTGGTGGCGTGCAGCCAATTTTTGCCATAGGCGGAATAGGGAACGGCGGCGGCGATAGCGCCCATGGCCTGCCGCGTCCAGCCGGGAATGGCGTCAAACTTAGCGAGCGCGGCGACGCGGAAGTAGCTCTCATAACCCAGGAACATCTCATCGCCGCCATCCCCGGTCAGCACCACCGTTACATGCCGGCGGGCAATCTCGCTGACAATGCTGGTGGGTATCGCCGAAGGGTCCCCGAACGGCTCATCGAAGTGCGTCACCAGTTTTTCCATCAGCGAGACGGAATCGGGGTTGACGATCACCTCATGGTGGTCGGTGCCGTACTTCTCGGCCACCATGCGGGCGCCGGCCAGTTCGTTGTACTCTTGCTCCTCAAAGCCAATGGAAAAAGTCTTCACCGGTTGGGAGGTCTGGAGCGCCATGGAGGCCACCACCGAGCCGGAATCGATGCCGCCGCTGAGGAACGCGCCGAGGGGAACGTCGGCCTCCAGGCGCATCTTCACGGATTCATCGAAGACCGTCCGCACCTGCGCGGCCGCCTCGTCTTCGGTCATGCCGGCGGGCGCCTGCGTGGCCGGGAACGGCAGCGTCCAGTAACGGCCTTCCCGCATAGACCCGTCGGCGTCAAAGGTCAGCCACCCGCCGGGCATCAGTTTTCGTATCGCGCGGAACGGACTCGCCGGGTCGGGGATATAGCCAAACCGCAGGTACAGCCGCAGCGCGTCTTCATCCACTTCCAACGGCAACCCCAAACCGCGCAAGCACTTTAACTCACTGGCAAAGTACAGCCCCTGTGGCAGCGCCGCATAGTAGAGCGGCTTTTCCCCGAACCGGTCCCGGGCCAGCACCAGCCGCCGCCGCAGCGCATCCCACAAAGCGATGGTGAACATGCCGCGCAATCGCGAGAACCCGTCGATTCCATACTGCTCATACAAGTGAACAATGCTTTCGGTATCGCTCCGCGTGCGGAAGCGGTGCCCGTGCCCCTCCAAATCGGTCCTCAGCGCCCGGTAGTTGTAGATCTCACCGTTAAAAACCACCCACAGGCTGCCGTCTTCGTTGCCTATCGGCTGGTGTCCTCCCGCCAGATCGATGATGCTCAGCCGGCGCATGCCGATGCCGCAGCCGCCGTCAATGCGGACCCCTTCGTCATCCGGGCCGCGATGAACAATACGCGCGCACATGCCGCGCACTACGGCTTCTTCGGCCGGACCGCGCAATGAGTAATAACCGGCGATGCCACACATAGTCGTTAGCCCGGCCGGCGGATCAGATATTGACTCAGTCCTGCCATCCAGCTTTCAATCTCCACTTCGTTTAAACTGCAATGATCCACCACCCGCGGCAGCAGCAGCGGATCGGTGCCCGGGGCCGCCAGGCCAGGTACGCAGGTGGTAGCCGTGGCCACGCCGCGTTCCCGCAGCCAGGGCGGAAAAGCCGCGTCGGTCACCCCCGACGGATAACAAAAATGCACCGCCGCCCGGCCGGTAATTTCTTCAATCCGGCGCCGGTTGTCGTCGATTTCCCTCCAAAACAGCTCCCTTTGCAGCGGCGTGCGGTGGCGGTGCGTGTGCAACTGCACGTCGGCGCCTTCGGCGGCCACGTTCGCTATCTCTTCCGGCCGCATCAGTTGCAGTACCCGGCTTCGCAGCAACCGGTCATAGTCCAATCCCAGCGCCGCCGCCAGCGCCGCCGCCAGTTCCTCCCGCCCGCTTAACGGCAGTTGGCGGTCGTGTACGTGGGCCTCAACGGACGCCAGCGCCCCCGCCCGCGCGACCGCCGTTCCCAGTCCCTGCGGCAACGGCAACGACCAGTCCGCCGTCACCGGCAATATTCCTTCGCCCCTTTCCATCCCGCGCGCCCGCCATAGCAGGTAGGAACAGAACAGGCGAAAAATCGGCTTTTGATGGTCGACATAAAAAGTGGTCACATACACGGTAGCCGGATAGCCGTATTCCTGTAACACCGGCCAGGCCATGGCGGAAAAGTCGTAGTCTCCGTCGTCAAATGTGAGGGCTACCGCCCGTGGGGGCAGCGTGCCTTGTTCCAGCCGTTGGCAGGCCTCGCCCAAAGGCAGCACCGTGTATCCGCCCTTCCGCAGCATCTCCATTCGCGCCCGGAAGCGCGTCCGGTCCATATACAATTCCGGATCCCATTCATGCTCATCGCCGAGCGAAATTCCGTGATAGCAGAGGATTAAGAGCCGCCGGCGCCGCCATTGGCTATTGCTCCATCCATCGTGAATAGAGAGCGTGCGTGCGGTCCGCAAAATGGCCTGTTTGGCTTTTTTCAGCATGGAGCGGCGAGGGCGCGGGAATGCTCCCTCTTATGATATCGAATCGGCTGGAGGGCTTCTTTTAATAAGGGATCTCCCCATCGCGCCGGTTTTACGCCCGCACTCAATGTAAGTCGCGCACACTGCCGGCGGGAAGCGGCACACAGCCGTCAATGATCTCAGTCTGGCCGAACTGGCTGTACGTGTGCGTCGCCACCAAACCTTGCGCCCAATCCGGATTAGCCGTCACGCATGCCTTTTCCTGGTACTGCCAGCGGTCCCAAACGACGATTTCGTTGAGGGTAAAGCTATACCCGTAATGCTTGCTGCAATCCTGGCTCGGCCGGAACAACTTGCCATTGTTCCGGAAAATCGCGCCGGCCCCGCGGCTGTTGCGAACATCGGTGGAAATGGGATTACACGGATGCGGCGTCCATTCCGCGGTGAGCGCGGTCGCGTAAAAAAGCCACAATTGAGTAGCGGAGCCGCGCGGCTCCTGCAGGGTGACAAAAAACCAGTACAGGCCGTCGTCGATCCATATGGTGGTATCCACCGCTTTGGCTTTGAATAACTCTTTTTCCATGTCCCACTTATCCGGGAAACGGACGCAGCGGTACAATTCAACGGTTCCGTTAGAGCCCGTCTCCGGAATCATATACATCGCGTTGCCGTCGCGAAAAACACAAGGGTAGGAAAGGTGATAGGGCCTTTCCATCACGGATACCGGATTGGCGATTCCGTTTTCCCGTACTTCCGCGCAGGAAATCCTTCCGCGCTGTGTGGCGTAGTCAAGATCTTCGAAAAATACCCAGAGCTTGCCGTCCTCCTCGATCATAAAAGGATCGGCGTAAAAACGGTTTTTCGGCGACTCAATCCAGCGAAAACCGCCTAGATCCGGGACAGGCCCGGAATTGACGATCAACCGGGCTCCGAAGCGGGCCGCAAGCCGCCAGTGTTTGATCGTTGGCCGCCGCTTTAGCCGCCGCAAGGACTTGCGGATAAGCACCGGTCCCAGCCACTTCAACATCTCCATGTTTGACGGCGCTGTGTAAAGCTTTTTCTTGCCTAGATACGGCGCCGGACGCAACGCGGCGCGGTCAACATGTTCCCAGCCGTGTTGGTGCAACTCGCGCAGCTTCTGAATCATAAACGTCGACGCGCCCCAATAGGGCCGCACGCAGTTGCGCACCCGTGAGATGCCCGGAGATGTCGCAAATAACCCCTTGTACAATACCTTGCCGGCATCCAATTCCTCCGTCAGGACCTGGAGCATGGCGCCGGATAGCGGATTGCCTTCATAGACCTCCCAAAAGTGTGGAGGCCCGCCGCGGTAGTAATCGCCATCGCCGTGGTGATACGACCAAACCCCGTACTTGGCCGCGGTGAGAATTTCTCCCCGCAAAATATTGAAACCAAAACGGATAAGAACATCCAGCCGTTCTCCGCGGATGTGTTCAATCGCTTCGGCCGGGAAGCGATGCACAAAACGCTTTTTGATTGGAGTCACTGTAATCGACGCCACGTTCTCAAGTCTTGCGGCGCAATCCACCAGGGCGTTCGGATCCTCAGAGGGGACGATATTTCGACGGTCCCAGCGTTCGTACAGGTCGAAGACGAGGGTCCGCCGGCGCTGGCGGTTACGGAGCAGATCGATGGCCTTGGTAAATAGCGAACGCTGGGTCGCGGGTTCAGCGGCCTTTTCCCGCTCCTCCGCGTTAAAGACCAGCAGTTCGAGGCGGGCGAAATTACTTTGCAGAATGTGATCGACGACCTCGGCAAAGCAGGCCGGCAGCGTAGCGGAATCAAGGAGGAGCCCAATGCGGAGGGGCGCGCTCCCATCTCCCGATTGCCGGTATAGGGAAGACAGCATCCGCCTATTTTAGACTGGCCTGCGCGGCTGAGAGCGAAGCGCCGAATGTGTTGACTGCGGAGCCCCTTCGCAAGCGCCGTGAAGAGAAGACGTGTTTCACGCTACCAGTGCGTCCGGCCTGTTCAAGCATTTGGGCATCCGATGCGTTCGCCGAGCTAGACCGGGCAGTTCACTCGCGACGTGAAGCCGGCTGAAAAGCGGCGAATTGTTGTTGATCGGATTATCTCTTCCCGCGAGCTTGGCGGCCACGCGCTGAAACGGGAATGGAAGGCGAGCCGGGATCTTCCCAACCGAACCGGATTGGGCGCCGATTTACCGCGTGGCCGACGACACGGTCTGTTTTGCGCATACCGCTAACTTCCCAATGCGGGCATCATGGAACCATGGCCGTGCCAGAAGCCCATTACCTGACCGACCCGGCCGCCGCCCGCGACTACCTGGAATCCGTGCGCTGGCCCGCCGGGCCGGTTTGCCCGCACTGCGCCGCGGTAAATCGGGCCTTCCGGCTACGGGTGCGGCCGGGAAGTCAACTGCGCCAGGGCGTCTGGAAATGCTCCCCGTGCGGGAAACAGTTCACCGTTACCCTCAATACCCTGTTTGAAAACAGTAAGTTGCCGCTGCACAAATGGCTACAGGCGCTGGATCTGCTGCGCCGCACCCGGGCTGGCATCAGCGCCCGCGAATTGGAGAAGGAACTCGGTATCACCTACAAGAGCGCCTGGAAACTGATCGACCGCGTGCGCTACGCCTTTGATCGCCGGGCAGAACCGTCGGCGGCAATCGGCGAACTCCGCCCGGAGAGCCTTTATCCGCGCAGTCTCCGTCAGATCGTATCGTGCTTATTGCGAACGCTCCCGGAACGGAAACATCCCTCGGCGGTAGACCGGGCCTGGTCCCGATGGTACCGTAATAAGGTTGGTAAAGTACATACGGAAAAACTATAAAGGCAAATCTGTCTTGTAGTTACTGTTCATTTTCTTGTTCATTGTGGCGGTCGTTCCGCCGCCGCCCCCTAGACTGAGATCAGGTTGGCAGTCGTTCCGCCCCGGCTGGGGAGGCCTGCTGGGTGACAAAGGATCGCATTGCACGCCGTGGTGTGCGCAGAGGCATTTCCTTGCCCGTTCAACAACTTTTTCAAGGAGAGTATCCGGTATGCAGTTCCAATATTCGTTCATGGCGCCCTTCGTGCTTGTCGCGGTCTTTTCCGCCGGCTTGGGCGCCCAAACCGCGATTGACGTTAAGACGCAAACGCGCAACATTGATTTTTCCGGCGCCGTCAGTACGCGTCCATTCAAAACCGGCGCCACGCTTCCCGCCACATGCACAACGGGCGAAAGCTTCTTCAAGAGCAATGCGGCGGCGGGGCAGAACCTGTATGGCTGCACGGCCGCCAATACCTGGATCGCGTTGAGCGGCTCGCTCACCAACACCGGTGTTACCGCGGGCATCTATGGGACCAGCGGTTCGGTGGCGCAAATTACCGTGGACGCGCAGGGTCGCATCACGGCGGCTGCCGACGTAGCCGTCTCCGGTGGCGGAGGCGGCATCTCTCTGCCGGGCGTCGGCGGACAAGCGGGACGGTTCCTGACCAACAATGGAACGGGCGCTTTGTGGCAGGATTTCAGCACGTCCGATGTGAAGGACTGTTCGGCCACACTCGCGGGCGGTGTCTTGACAGCCGCTGCCTGCGCCGCGCGCAACGGCAATCTGGATGTCTCGGCGCCAGCCTGCACCCTGTCGCTTACAGGCGTCAGTGCCAGCGGAGCGGTATACGGATTTGTGAGCGGCAGCGGCCTTTTTACGGTCGGCCACAACTCGGCGGCTACGCTCGATTGTGCCGGATGGACGGTGGCCACCGGCGTGACGTCCTTCCCGGACGACGCATTACCGCTATTTACCGCCTCCTTTTCGTCCAATAGTTGGACGGTGGGCGGGGTAACGCCCTCCCGCCGGCTGGTGGGACGCGACGCGTATGCCGCCGGCGATGGATTAAGCAGCAGCAACAGCTCCGCCACCGGCGTCACCACGCTACTTGTGGATTCCACGCAGATTCCTCGCTATTTCACCGGCTCCGCCGTTCCATCTCAAAACTGCACGCAAGGCCGGGATTTTTACCTGAACACGGCAACGGCGGCGCTTTACCAATGCACGACCGCAAATAGCTGGACCGCGGTGGGGAGCGGAGGCGGCGGGGCGGCGACGGTTACGGCGCAGCGATATCTGCCATGGGGTGTCATGCGGTCGAGCGGCAGCAACTCCACGGCGGTGCTCGCCGCCAACGAAACCCGGTGGCATCAGCTTCATCTCACCGTGCAAATGACGGTATCGGGAATCGGGATGCGGTCCACCGTTGGCATCGGGGCCGGGGAGGGGATGCGTTTCGCCATTGCCAACTCGGCAGGTTCGATTCTGTACAAAACCGGCGCTAACACTACGTGCGCATCGGGATCCCTTTGCCAGGCTTCGCTGCCATCGGCCGCTACACTGCCAGCCGGTGTGTATTATCTGGGTATGACGACGGATTCTGTGACGTTTAGAACCGGCCAGTTGAATGCCTTGGGCGAAGACGGAATTTTGTGCGCACTATCCAATGCCGGTACTGCTCCTTTTGTTGCTGGCACGGGCACGCCGGGCACGGGCACATCTTCGTCGGTCGATTTTCCGGCGGCGATGGGTACATTGGCCACCTACCCCTGTAACAGCGGAACGAATACGCTGGTTACCAAATTCCACGACATGTACCTCTTCTGAGATTTCTTATGAGCAAACTATTATCTATTCTTCTGGCAGGCGCCGCTGTTTGCGGCGCTGCCACTTACACCGTGTGCGCTTCCGGCTGCACCTATTCCAATTTGCAAACGGCGCTGAATGCCGCCGGCCACGGCGACATCCTGGAATTGAAGGCCGGCGAGATTTTCGAGGGCTCATTCGTGCTTCCCTACAAAACCGGCCTAGGCGCTATCACCGTCCGTTCGTCGCGGTGGCGGGAACTGCCTTCACCGGGAACGCGCGTTACCGCCGCGTCAGCGGCGATAATGCCCACTTTACAGCCAAATAACGCGTCCGATCCGGTAGTTATAGCCGGTTTCTACGAGCAGTACGTCAGCTCAGTATCGACAACTACGGACACGATTCTGTTTTCCGGTTCGCACGGTTTCTCTGACCGCGATCCTGTCGCCTGCTTCTACGAGGGCGGGACGATTCCGATTGTCCAGAACCAAATCTATTATGTTCGGGATGCGACCTCGAACACGGTCAAGCTCTCAGCCGCGCCGAACGGCCCGGCGTTGGATCTCATCACTGCTTCTACCGCCACTACCTTCCGATGCACACTAGCGCGTTCGGTAAACGGATGGACCTTCCAGGGGATCGAGTTCCGCTCCAAACCAGGGCAGGATACGCAATACAACCTGTTGCAAATCGGCACCGGGCAAGCCACCACCCGAGCTGGATTGGTCAACGATATCGAATTCGACCGCGTTTATATTCACGGTATCGACGGGGAGGAGGGGCCTAACGTCTGCGTGTACGCCGAGACCAACGCGATCACAATCACGGATTCCCGCATTGAGTTCTGCAAGCGCGGCGGCAACGAAAGCAAGGCGATTTCCTTTCCGCAGGTGGCCGGGCCAGCCCTGGTGCGGAATAACTACATTGATGGCGCCGCGATTAACCTACTGGTGGGCGGAGAATACATGCGTATAGACGGTATGATCTCCGGCGATGGCGGGGGGATGATATTCGAAGGCAACCATTTCTTCAAACCGATGAGCTACAAATGGTCAGCGGTGACAGGGGGTAGCTCTAATCCGGTTGGGGCGTGTTCTGACGGGAACAAATATCTCAACACATCGTCCGGCGCGTGGTTTCAATGTTCGGGCTCCACTTGGGCGTCCGGACCGACATGCGCAAACGGGGAGTACTTCAAGCGAACCGACGTTACGCAGAACTGCGCGAGCGGCGCTTGTTGGTCGTGTGCGTCCGGCGTATTTGCGGCATCGAGTGTATACCGGCAGTACGGCTACGCCGTTAAAAACCTGTTTGAACTCAAGAGCGCCATAAACATAATCATCCGTGGCAATGTATTCGAGAACAATTGGATAGACGGCCAGGATGGCCTTGCGGTCTTGATCATCGCGGTAGGAGACGGATACAATACAGCGGGGTGGGCGCGGGGGGAGAATATCCGCTTCGAACGGAACATCGTCCGTAATTCGGCGCAGGGCGTTCGCATCTCGTCCTCGAACAGCGTACTTCTCCTTAGGCGCAATAATCAAATCAGTATGACCGATAATCTGATTTACAAAATCGGAAACACCGATTATCCTTCCATCAATTCCACCAGCGCCCGGCCACTGTCGTTCGGCGGCCCGTGCGACGACTGCGCGATTGACCACAACACGATTGTGTCGGGTGTTACGGGAGGCCAGGGAATCTACTTTGATACAGCTCCGTTTGTCCGGCCGCGGCTTTCGAATTCCATCCTGTACGCCAATCTCTATGGCATGATTGGCGACGGCGGTCTTCCGATCAGCCACTACTGGGGCGGGGACGGAAACGTGCTGAACACCGTAATGGTGGACAACCTTGGCGGCTACGGCGCACCGTCTTCATTCGGCTCGTACGCGGTGAACGGCAAATACATCACTGCGGCCACGCCGCTCTTTACCGGGTCCGGTAATTACCGGCTTTTGCCCACGTCGCCGTATTCGGCCAGTTGCACCACCGGGTGCGACTTTTCCGCCACCGACGGCAAGGACCTGGGGGCCGATATCGATGCCGTGGAGGCAGCGACCGACGGCGTTACCGGCAGTGGTTCGACAGTGGCACGGATGCGGATCCAGGTGGAAACCGGAAGCCGCCATGCGATTGTGCGCTACCAGGCACCCACGGCTGCGGCCTGTTCCCTGTCGCTGTTTACCAACGCCGCCCGCACCGTCCTGCACGCCGATACGCCCGACGCGGGCACGCAATCGGATGCACGGGCGGGCAACATCGTAGACGGCCGGCGCCATGAATTCGTGCTCGGCGCCGTGGCGTTTTTGACGCCGTCGACGCTCTACCAAGCCAGGCTGGATTGCGGATCGCTGCGCATTCCGATTTCTGTCCGCACCGCCGCCAGTGGCGCAAACGCGCCGCACACGCTCCGGTTCGCGCAGCCAGCGACAGTCCGGTACGCCAACAATCTGTCCTTTACCGGAGCCACCACTCTGGCCGCCGCCACGCGGCATGAGATCCCGGTTCCCTCCGGCGGCGTTGTGTACGTGCAGACCGAATCGCTGCCCGCCACAGCGGTGGCCGGGCGCTAACCCAACCTATCTGAGCATCCGCTCCTTACGGACGGATGCTCAGATACACTTTAACGAAACACCGTTCAGCCGCCGGCTCCTGGTTTCGCGCGAGATGCGATACTCATAGTGTGTTTGCTTCGGCTAGGCCAAGGGCTCTGATCTGGTCAAAAATGCCCATCGCTCCCAAACGGCTATTTTTGCCCAAGCCCTTGAAAAGGTAAAAGTCCTGCTGGTCTTTCGTGGTTAAGTCCACTTTCTGTTACCTTCACATGGTGTTTTAGTTTGCCTTGGTGCTAGTCCTTAAAGCCATCGGCCAAAGCCGAGATCGTAGCAATCGCCGTCTTAAAGTCCGGGGCTTCGCCGTAGACCATATCCCGAAGAAACGTTGCGTAATTGGTGGCAAAGCGATCATCGGTTGCGAGCCCGCCGACCGCGCGCAATGTTTCAGCAACCGGATTTTTACGGTACGCGGGGAACTGATGACCGTAAGCCTCCACATCGGTGCGGATGATCTCCCTGGCCAAGGCTATAACCTGGGCCGGATCGTAATGAGACCTGACGATGTGCAGGTCGTACACATGGCGCACGAGCGTCTTGTCGCGCGGTCCGCCAGCTTCGGCAAGTTCAGCGCCCGCCCGCCTGGTCAGAGCGACAAACTTCTCTGCAACCGTCTCGACGAGCGCCGCGCAAGAAATTGATGGCACTTCTGGCGGCTGCTTAAATGCCTCCGCCCAAAAAGAGGTCACGCTCTGTTCGACTGAGGGCAGACGCAAAGGCCACACGGCTGTCTCGACTTGAATTTCCGGCCGCAACGCGCCCTCACCAGCTACCAGCGGTGCATAAGGCAAGCGATAAATCGTATAGCGGCTCGCATTGCCTGAATCGCGGTGTACAGTATTCGCCGGATCAAACTCAAACCCGGCATTTAACAGGGCGCGAGTGATGGTGTCGCGCAATGTGCGCAGCTCCGCGCGTGAGCGCGGCGCATCCGATACGATCTTCAAGTCGATGTCTTCCGACATGCGCCGGGTAAGACGGTGGGCGCGGCTCAAAGCCGTACCGCCGCTGAATACCAGGCGAAACGGCTTCACGTCGGCGGTGGTGATCGCCGCCAGTGCCCGGACGACATGCCAGTCCTTCTCAACGAGGACCGGACTTGGCAGATCGAAATACCTTTGAACTTCGAGCAGATTCTGGAGAGATGGCTTATCGAGCAATCACCAGTTCCTGCTTGCCGTCGCGGAGACGACGTGAAAATCTTCCCTTTACGCCAACAACCGGATTGAGCGGGATCTGGGTGGAACGTCCTTCGTTGTAGTCGCGTTCGGCTTCGGAAGGCTCCCATGGCACGCCAAGCTTGGTAAGGGCTTGCCGCGCCGCGCCTATAAATCCGTTCCGGCTGTAAAGGATTGGGTCGCCCGAAAGACGCGAGACCACGGCGCGGCCATAGACTCCATAGCCGAGGCGCACGAGGTGCTTTTCCCGCACAAGAAGGCGCAGGATGCGCAGAACCTGGTCCTCGCCGCCGAGATCCTGAAACTCGCGCGGCAAGAAGACGTCTTCGCCACGTTTCCGGGCGATTCGACCTTCAATCCGCTCGCGCAATGTCTTCTTTCGACGCATGGAAACTCCTACAAAAACCCGACATCTTATCGTATACGCAAACCCGGCATCAATCAAGCATAACGCCTTGTCTGTCAAGAGCTTGATATCACAAGCTGCGTGTTTACCGGTACGGAAATATTTACGGCGGGCAGACCACGGATGCGAACGGACAGGCCGATTGGACCGCCGGGCAGATCGGCTATTCCGGCCCCGCCCAGATCGCCTCCTTCCCGGCCGTCACCGCCGGACCGGCTACCGGTGAGATTCTCGCACTGCCCGAGGTATCTATCGGCGCAGGAGATCGCCGTCGGCCGATTCAAGCCTGATCCGCGAGGATTGCTCATTGCTCTGGAACGGCTCCAGGTAGCGCCGGAAAATGCGGTTTACACCGGCGGCCGTGTTGATATCGATTATCCGGCCGCCGCCGCCCTGAGGGTATCCTGTTGCATTATTGGCACTCGTCCGCCCGCTGAAAAAGAGGTTTATGCGACCATTGGTTGACTCGGTCTATGCCTTTACTACGGCTTCTACTGGTGTGCGCGGCCTTGCTGCTCTTGGTGCTGACGAAGCCGGAATACTACATGGATACGGTCGTCTACGTTAACGAAATTATCCTGGCTTCGAAACAGGATTTCGCCCCGGGGCGAAATCCTCTCTGGGAATTCGGCCATATTCTGTGGCGGCCGCTCGGCAGTTGGGGTTGGTTAGCGATTGACAGCCTTCCGTTTTTGCGCGAACGGTTCAACGAAACACAACGCGCCTATTTACCGTTCGTCGCAATGAACATAGTCTCAGGAATTCTCGGGATCGCATTGATGTATGTGATCGCCCGGCGATTCGTCGGCGATACATGGCGGGCGTACGTAGCGACCTTCGGTTTGTTGACTTCGCATTCTTATCTGGCCTATTGGCAGACCGGCAGCGCCTATAATCCGGGAATTACCTCCCTTCTGGCCAGTATCTACTTTGCCGATCAAGCCAGACGAAGCCATAAGTGGATTGTGCCTTCGGCGGCGGCGGGTTTCTTCCTGGCCCTAGCCGTACTACTTTGGCTTCCTTACGTTTTCGCCGCGCCTGCCATCGTCTTGTTCGTCATGCTGCCATTTCCGGATGCAAACGAACCCCGGCCGGCCTGGCGGGAGCGCCTGAATCCGGCGCTCTTGCTGACGCTTGTAACACTGCTCATTGGCGTCGCGGGATACGCCTGGGCGGCGAAAGCGAATCACATTACCTCGGTCAGCGAGTTCATGGACTGGGCGGGACGGTCCAGTCACGGCGTGGCCCAGACAAAACGTCTGTTGCGGTTGCCTACAGCGCTACCTCGATCGGTGGTCCACGTCGGCGAGGACGGAATGATGCTGAAGCGTTTCGTTTTGAAAGATCCGTACGCTCCCGTATCGATCACCGGCCTGTTACGTTTGAGTGTAGTTAAAATGATCGCGTTTTACGGCGCCCTTGTCTTGCTGCTTTATGCGCTGAGCCGGACCAGGCGCGGCCGCTGGACGCTCGCGTTTCTTTGCCTCACCGCGGGGATCAACATACTGTTCGCCGTGGTTCTGTTTGAACCTTCCGGGGTTGAGCGGTACATGCCGAGTTTTCCTTTCCTGTGGCTTGCGGTGGCAATGGCGCTGGAAACCGGGCCGCCGGTAGAGTGGATACTCTGCGGCGCGGTAGGATTAATGGCGATCAACAACGCCCATGCGCTGAGCCCGCTGGTTCACGGCAGTCAGGATAGTGCGACGTTTGCGCGGCGGGCGCTGGTGCGGGATCTTCCGGCCGGCTCGCAAATTGTGCTGGTGAACTTTAAGGATGAGTTGTGGCGCCAGCAATTCAGACTGCCATTCCATCCGGAGATGAAGACGACGCTGCCGGTCTACGATGTGCTCGAGACGGGAACCGCCCAAGCGGCCGAAACGTGGCGGTCAAATTGGGCGGCGAAGTGTCTTCGCGCCTTCGAGGAAAGGGGCGAGGTCTGGATGTCGGAGCGTTTATTCCAAGACCGCCCATTACCGGATTGGAAATGGGTGGAAGGAGACCAGCCAGGCGTCACCTGGCCCGCCTTTCCGAGGTTCTTCCGGAGCTACGAATATGGTGAAAGACGCGGCGGCGAAGACGGTTTCCGCCGCCTGTTGCCGTCACCATCCAATCTCGAAAAGCTGAAAACTCTCCTTGCTGCCGCACCCAAGGCTCATTAAGGGCGCAAAGATGCGCTCCGGAGAGTGGGTTACAGCTTTCTTGGTGGACTCGATCGACGAAGCGGTTTCCGCTGTCGAACGTATTGGCGATATCGACCGCGCGACATGCAGGCGCGCGGTCGAGAAGCGATTCGATGCTCGAAGAATGGCGTTGGATTACGTCGCCATATACCAACGTCAAGTCGCTCAGGCTCTTACCATCCCCAGCGAATCCGGCGCCCGCTCTGATGCCGCAAGATAATCAGGTCCCGGACAAGGCTTAGATTGAAGATCCTCATCGCTTCCCGCGTCATCCCGCCGGATCTTTGCGGATTACGACGTCGAGGTTCATGCTGGGCACGGTCCCGAATGTCTTGTCTGTCAGTCGAAATAAAGTGGCAATGATTTGTTTGATCGTGCGGTGTCGCCCGGGATCGGTGCAGGAAAGCCAATAGGCCGCGCGATCGCCGTCTTTTGGTTGAATGACCGTAGGTTTGCCGCTCTTGGCCAGACTTAAGTTGCGGATGATCTCGGCTTCAGTCCCGCCGCGGATACCGCCTCTGAGATGACCAGTCCAATCGCGTATCTTGTTATCCTCCCGATTATACTTAGAAAACTTACGGGCTAATAACATCGTGAGGCCATTCGGAAGGTAGTTGATGAACCAGAGGCCAGTGCTGTGGTGCTCGTATGGGAAATACCGGTAGGGCGTCTGATTAATGAAGAGTGCCGCCCCTGGATTCATGCATGACCAGATCAGCGGCATCACTCGAGGGCGCTCATTAGGGAGGAGATGCTCAAAGACCGCGCTCAGCATCACAAAGTCAAAACTGCCGATCCCGGCTGGCAAGCTATTCCCGTCGGGAGAAATTAGAAATTGAGCATTTGAAAGACCACGGGCCGCAAGGACTTTCCGCGCTATTTCAACATTGCTTTGGCTCAGTTCGACGCCAACCACGTCTGTTTCAGGAAACATAGCGGCCATACAAAGAGTAGAGGCGCCAGTACCGCACCCGAAATCTAATATGCGTTTCCTCCGGAACGCCGACGGGTCAAAGTAAGCCAAGAGTTGGTTCTTTACCGCCTGGATCACATAACGGGGGTCTTCATGCCGGGCTAAGTCATCACAGAGACCTGCGAACGAACGCCCCAGAAAGGCCGAGACCACCTCCGGTGGAAGCGACGTTTCACAACTGCGGACAGGAATATAGATACTCTCATCAACTGGCTTTAACGTCACCCTGAACCGGCCTTCAGGAACGGGAAGGATTTCGACGGACCCCTCTGCGCAAGTGAGAATTTTGGGAGTGCGGGCGGTATCAGGCGACACAGGATTTTCCATCAGGATTCAAATTGCTATAATGGCACAGATTCTGAGAGGGGAAACGAATGCTGGCGCGCGGCGCGGCGTGAATGTGATTCTGGCCGAATACGGGACCACGGCCGTTGAATTGCTGGATGCCTGCCGCTGGGCCGGCGTAGCCCTGGTAGCGCATTTTCATGGCGCCGATGCTTATCAGAAAACGACGCTGCGGGAACACGAAAAAACTCACCCGGAAATGTTCCAGCAGGCCGCGGCCGTCATCGGTGTTTCCAGAGCCATGGAGCGCCAACTGCTTCAATTGGGAGCGCCCCGCGAAAAACTGTTCTATAACTGCTACGGCATCGATCTCCAGGCGTTTCCCTCCGCCGCGCCCGGAACCATTCCACGAATCTTTATTATGCGGTCAGAGAACCGGACTGATCCTGACTAGCTGAGCCAACGGAGACCGGCGTTATCATTAGGTACATTTCATTCCATGCTTCATCCCTCCTCTCCTTCGATCGCCATATTGAATTTACTGGGCGATTATAGTTTCAACGCTTACAATTTTGGATTAGCCGAAGGGTTGGGCAAACAGGGTATTGATGTTGACCTCTATACCTGCGGAGACGAATCGATGTTGGCTGAACTCCCCGCTACTCTGTTTCACAAACGGCTGAACGTGATGGGTGCGTTTCTGTTCCGGCAACGTGCGTCTGCCGCCCCCGCGCCGTCCGAACCGCCTGTCTCGTCTCCAGCCCCCGTCCCGGGCGCCAATACGTGGAGTGTTAAATCCATTCTGCGAAAACCGTGGATAAAACTTCGGCCCCATCTGATGACGCACGAGTTGCTCTGGCAATTGCGAAAGTCCGGACGCACCATCTTGTGGACCCAATGGCCGGACATGGATCCATACCTGGAGAACTTCTGGGATTGGGCGCACCGCTACGGATTTATCCTTGTGCATACCGTGCATAACGTTTTACCCCATGAAGTCCATCCCGGTGACCGGGAGCGCATGGAAAAAGTGTACGAGAAGGCGGATCTCCTCTGGGTCCATTCGCAGCAGTCCCAACAGTTGTTATTGCAGGAGTTCCCTCAGTTGGATCCCCAAAAGATTGCCATATACCCGATCGGCCTCTACTCCATGTTTAAGCGCCTCCCGGAAAAGCGCGAATCCGTCCGGCAAGAGTTAAGCATTTCTCCCAATCAGCCTATGTTGTTGGCTTGCGGACTCATCCGTCCGTACAAAAACCTGGATTCAGTCCTGACCGCAATTGCGGCTCCCGAGTTCGCAGAAACTGTGCTGACAATCGCCGGCCGGGAATCCGGATTTCCCGATTCCGACCGGTCGGATCCGCTCCGCAGGACCCGGCAAGCGGTAGAGCGCCTGGGAATAACCGGGCGAGTACGCCTGATTCCGCGATTCCTGTCAAACGACGACCTGAGCGCGTTGTTCGAGGCCGCAGATGCCCTTCTGCTGCCTTATAAAGAAGGCTACGGCAGCGGGCAACTCGTCATGGGGATGACTTTCGAAAAGCATCTGCTAACGACTCCGATCGGTGGCTCCGAGGAGTATTTGATGCACTATCCAAACCATACGATGGTTCAGGAACCTGATCCGGAGCATCTGCGGACGGCCCTTCGCAGCATGCTCCCCAGAATCCATCCCGCTCCCGCTCCTCCGGTGAGCGACCTAACGGCGTTGCACTGGGACACCGTGGGCGGCCGCATCAAGGAGATTCTGGCAAGTCGATTCCCGGCATAGCTGAATGGAATCCTTAACACAGAAAGCGGTAGCCGGTGCAAGGTGGCTTACACTCAGCACCATCTTCGCGACACTGATCTCATTCCTGCAGAACGTAGGGCTCGCCCGTATGCTCGACCAGCGTGAAGTGGGACTGGTGGGAATGTTGTGGGCAGTACTGGGTTTGGCGCAGGTTTTCAACGATATGGGATTGAGCAATGCCATTATCCAGAAGAAAGATACCAGCGACAAACAGCTTTCTTCCGTCTATTGGGTGAACCTGTTGGCTGGCTGCGGAGTGGCCCTGCTGGTTTACATGGCCAGTCCACTGATGGTGGCCTTTTATCACGAAGGCGATCTGCTACCGCTGGTTCCGTGGGCTGCGTTGTCGTTCATCGCTCTGGCAATCGGACAGCCCTTCCAGGCGGTAGCACAAAAACATCTGCGCTTTTCTTCGCTGGCCGCTGCCGATATTGCGGCCAGCACGGCGGCTTGTACCGTAGCACTTACTATGGCCGCCTACGGCTTCGGAGCGATCTCGATGATATTTGGCTCCCTGAGCGGCGCGGTAGTTCGCTCGCTGGTTCTGATCCTGCTCACCCATAAAATTTTCCTGCCGCAGTTGTATTGGAATACCGGAGAGATCCGCGGCATGCTCCATTTCGGCTATTTTCAGATGGCTGACAAACTTATGAATTTTTTGGGATCGAACCTGGACTATTTGCTGGTTGGCCGCTTTCTGGGACCCGAGGCGGTGGGCATTTACCGGATGGCCTATGAGACTGCCGTGAGGCCGTTATCCACTATTAACCCCATCTACAATGCAGTGGCCTATCCGATATTCTCCCGCCAACAGGATCAGAACGATTCTCTGCAGCGGGGCTTGCTCGAAGGACTACGCGTGGTCGTAACGATCGTGTTTCCCATGATGGCGGGATTGGCCATGACGGCCGATCTGGTGATTCCGCTGATGTATGGCGACAAATGGACCATGGTTGTACCCGTACTTCGAATCCTATGTATTCTCGGGGCGCTCCGCTCCATTGTTAATCTCGCAGGTTCCATACTGTTGTCGAAGGGCCTGGTGAAGCGCAGTTTTTGGCTCAATGCGTTCAATGTGTTTCTATTTGCCGGCACATACACGTGGACGGCACAGATGGGCCTGATTCCTCTTGCCTGGTCGGCTAACATCCTGCTGGTTACGATCGCCGTGGTCACATGGCCCTGGATCTATGGCAAAACCATCGGGCTGGATTGGAGGCAGTACGTATTGGTGCTGGTGAAGCCTGCCGTATTCAGCCTCCTGATGGCGTGGTTCCTGCACATCCTGATTGGAACCGGCTGGCTCCACGGCCGGCCGGCCGTGGAGCTTAGTTGGCGCGTTCTGGCCGGCGCGCTGGTGTATCTGTCTCTGATGGCGGCTTTTGATAGAACCAATCTACGGCGGATTGCCGGCATCTTTTTCCGCCGTTGAACTTCGAGATGAGATACGGTCAGAAAGAACGCAGGCGCTTCGGACTACAACTTTGCTGAAATGCGCACTGCCTGATCCGCTTTTTTCATCAGGGCCGCACGCTCTTTGCCATTACATGCCCGGTAGCCGTACAGGTCGAGAATCTTTCGCTGTTGCCCGTGGCGGGTCTTCTTGAGGCTGGGGGCGATAAACACCCGCCGTGCCGGCTCTGCGGATTCTCTGCATCGTTGGCCTGCTTCGATCCCTGCAGAACCCCGTGGGCGCCTTGCTGGTCGCCAAGGGCCGGGCGCGGACTGGTTTTCTCTGCAACATCGCGATGCTCGCGATGAATCTGGCGCTATTCCCCTTCGCCACGGCGCGCGGCTTGGAATGGCTCGCGACCGCCGCCGGAGTAACAATGCTGCTGAATATCGTGTTTTTCTGGAGATCTTTATACTGGGATACGATTCAACTCCCGCCCGGCGAATTACTGAAACCGTTGCTATTTCCGGCTCTCCTGAGCATCGTCATGGCGGTGGCCGTCTGGTTCCTCATCCTGTGGTTCCCGACCGGCTGGCCGGTCGTGGTCAAACTTCTGGCGCGGTCGCCGGGGGAGCCGCCGTCTATGCCGGTTGTTACTGGATCGTGGACGGCGCCACGGTCCGCAAGTTCATCCGGACGATAGCGAGTCGAGGCTGAAATCAGAGAGGATAGGCCTATTGGTGTGAAGATACTTATCACCGGCGGCGCCGGTTTCATTGGGGGCCATCTCGTCACCTCGCTCGCCGCCGGCAAGGAAGTGACGGCCTTCCATAATCTGAGTCGCGGGCGATGGCCGGGCGCTATCCGCCGCTGCCGTTTTGTGGGAGGCTATATCCGCGACCGGGAAGCGCTCGAAGCCGCCATGAGCGGCATTGATGTGGTGTTTCACCTCGCCGCGCAATCGAATGTCGCCGGCGCGGTGACCGACCTCGATTACTCGTTCACAACCAATGTCGCGGGCACTTTTGAAGTATTGCGCGCGGCCAAACAGGCTGGCGTCCGGCGCTTGGTCTTCGCTTCCTCGCGCGAGGTCTATGGCGACGCGGACTCGTTGCCGGTCGCCGAGAATGCACCCTTGCAGGCGAAAAACGCCTATGGCGCCAGCAAAGTAGCCGGTGAACTGTATTGCCGCGTGTTCGCCGCCGCAGGCTTGGAGGTGAATATTCTTCGGCTTGCCAACGTGTATGGTCCTGGCGACCGCGACCGGGTGATCCCGCTTTTTCTGGAAAACGCGTTGGCCGGACAACCGCTGCGGATTAATGGCGGCCGGCAAGTGATCGACTTCGTGTGGGTGGATACCGTCGTCGAGGCGCTCAAAGCGGCGGCGTTCGGACCGCTGTTGCCAGGTCCCGTGAACATCGGCAGCGGTAAGGGAACCACTCTTTCCGAATTAGTTGCGCGCGTGTTCGAAGTCACCGGCTCGCACTCGACCGTCGAGATGCTGCCCGCCCGGTCGTTTGAGACCGTGAAGTTCGTGGCCGATATTGGCCTTGCGGAACGTCTACTGGGAATTGTAAGACAGGAAGATCCCTTATTCGGGCTCGCTCGCATGTCGTCTGAACCGGCGTCTTCAGACTGGCCGCCCGCCAAGCTGCCAGGCGCTTGAAGGGATTCCTGCGGCTCTTCCCCTTTTTCATCCCCGCTCCTGCGCAGAACACCATCTCTTCCACCAATTTCCCGTCGAAGACCTTGACGCCTCGCGCGCTCCATCGGCGACGCGGGTAAGGACCACCTGTAGAATTGCCCAGAGAATGCCGATAGTAAAGCGCCAGGGAGGCGATTGGGAGTCTATTTGCACAGACCCGGCGGTACCGCCGGACGGCTATCGGAGCCGCCTGCATAGCGGTATGCGTATATTTAGCGCTCCTCGTTCTGCAAGCCAGGACCAGAAAACCATGGAACGATGAGGCCGCGTCGGCCCGCGCCGGTTTTAATCTAAGCGATAAAGGGCACACGGGCGTGGAGTTCCTTGACGAAAAGGCATCCGGCTTTCCCGGCGTGAACCGTCACACTTACTACATTTTCCCGCTGCAACTGTTCTGCATGGCGGTTTGGTATAAAATCGCCGGGTTCAGTCTCTTGACCACGCGGCTATTGTCGATTCTCTGGACCTGCGGCTTTTTGATTGCCTGGTTTTACGTATTGCGGCGGTTAACCGGGAATGCGGGGATGGCCTTGTTGGGCACGGTGTTCGCCGCCACTGACTACCACATCATGAGCAGCGCCTCTTTCGGCCGCTATGACACGATGGTTGCCGCGCTCGGCTATAGCGGCTATGCCGCTTATCTGGGATTACGCGAAAAACATCTGCCGCTGGCGCTCTTCGCGGCTAACGCCTGCGTCGCTGCATCCGGGGCGACCCAGCCAAACGGTTTGTTTTATTTCGCCGGTTTATGGCTGATCGTAGCGCTTCTGGACCGGTCACGGGTAGGTTGGCGGGAAATGTTGGCGGCGGCGGTTCCGTACGCCGGGGGCGGAGCGCTCTGGGCCGCGTACATCCTGCAGGACCAGGCCGCATTCCTGGGTCAGATGAAACGAAACACCGGCGGCCGTTTTGGATTATTGCACCCCATCGATACCGTTATTTCGGAGATACAGTCAAGATACATTACGGCGTTTGGTTTGGGCGCCCATTCGGCGGGCCACGACAGTCCTTTCATCCGGCTGAAAGCGCTGCCGCTGGCGGCGTATCTATTGGGCCTGCTTGGCTGTCTGCTGACTCCAGCTATACGACGGAACCCCGCGTACCGGCTGTTGCTCATCCTGTCCGGGGCGCACTGGTTCATGATGACGTTTGGCGAGAACATGAAGTACTCGTTCTACCTCATCCATATGCTGCCGTTTTTCGGCGCCATGCTGAGCGTCTGGCTGGTCCATTTGTGGCGGGAGCGCCGCCTTCCCCGGATCATACTGGCGGGCGCCGCCGCTGTTGTGATTGGCGTGCAAAGTGGCGGTGTGGCGATGAAGATCCGGTTGAACGACCACGACGCCGTTTATCTGCCCGCCGTTCACTTTCTGAAGAACCGCGCCCGCCCCGGCGAAACGGTGGCGGCAACGAGTTCCTTCGGATTCGATTACGGTTTTGGCCGTGGCTTGCTGGACGAAGATACCTTCGGCTATATATCCGGGAAGAAGCCGGATTTCATCGTCATGGAAGAGATCTATGACGACCAGCACCGTCTGTATAAACGGCAGGCGCCGGGAAAATACGAATATATCCATGATGTTCTGGGAAGCTACAAGCTCATCTACACCGGTAGTGAGTACCGGATCTATGAACGGCCTGAAAAATAGCGGCGGCGGCCGGAACGGGAAAATAACCCCATCTAGGGAAAACATTTCAGCCAGCCGATAGAATGGAAGAACGCTGCTTTATGGCCACCTCCTCTTTACCAGCCCTGCGCCCGTCCGGGGGCCGGACTCAGCCGGTTACCGGGCGCATTGTCGCGCCGTCCCGGCCGCCAACCACGCTCTTGGAAAAACTCGGCGTTTTTTCCCTCAGCTTGTTTCTGTTCCTCTTGTTCGGCCGTCCGGCGGATTTCTTCTTCCCCTACCTCCATCTCCCCCTCACCGCCAGCGTTACGGCAATGCTCGTTGCCGTCCTTACAGGCGGAATAGCGCATGTTCTGCGCTCCCCGCTAGGACTGTCGATAACGCTTTTGACGGCCTGGTTCATACTGGCCATCCCGTTCAGTTCTTTCCGCGGCGGCAGTTTCAACACCATCATCAGCACCTGGATGCGTTCGTATCTGTGTTTCGTGCTGATTGTGGCGCTTTGCACTCGGCCGCTGCAGATCCGCCGGGTCATCCACATGTTGGCCTGGAGCCTGTTGCTAACTTCCCTGCTCGGCCTGACGTTCGGCGTGGCGCCCCACGGCCGGCTGCAACTGCCTACGGGCCTGTTAACCGGCCCCAACGAACTTGCCGGGGCTATGATCGTCGGCATTCTGTATTGGCTGTTTATTTTCTTTGACCCCTTCTGCTCGGGGATTTACCGCGCTTTCAGCTTGGCGGCCATCCTTCCTATGATGCTGGTGTTGCTGAAAACCGGCTCCCGCGGCGGGCTGCTGAGCCTGACCGTTGTATTGACGGTCATGTTCTTCCGGCTCCCGGCAGCCAAGAAACTGGTAGTTTCCTGCGGCGCGATCACTCTCCTGTTCCTGGCGGTGGTGACGCTTCCGGATGATTTGCGGAGGCGCTTCACCACCTATTTTCGCTCCGACGATGCGCAGCAGACCCTTGATATCGACAGCCCGACGGAGTCTGCCGAAAGCCGCCTTTACCTGCTGCAGCGAAGTGTGGAATTTACGTTGGCTCATCCCATCTTTGGCGTGGGGCCAGACCAGTTCGCCACCTACGAGGACAAAATCTCGCGCGACGAGGGACGGCCTAAAGGCAGTTGGCTGGGCTGCCATAACACCTACACGCAAATTTCCAGCGAGGCCGGTATACCGGCACTGTTGATTTTTGTTTCTATGCTGGTCATTGCGTGGCGCAGTACGACGAATATCCAGCGCCGCGCCAGGCAGTTAGGAACACCCTACTCCTTGACCGTGGAAAATACGGCCGTCGCCCTGCGAATGGTGCTGATCGCATATCTGGTATTTTTCCTGTTTGAGCATTCCGCCTATATGCCTTTCTGGCCGGCACTTCTGGGTTTGATTGCCGCTCTGCGGAATGGATTTGAGACAGAACTGCCATTAATGGAAAAGACCCCGGAGTCGGCGCCAACCCGTCTGGGCGCGCCGAAGCGCTTTCCGTCGCCGGTTCGTGTCTGATGCCTCCCTGCCCTGCCCTTATGACGAACTCGCGCCAAACGCACTCGGTCGCGGCACGGGTCGGGCGCGAGTTCGTGAATGGGCGGGGGCCGCGGCCAGCCTTTGCGCTCTTGACGAACTCGCGCCAAACGCACTCGGTCGCGGCTACGGTTGTGGGGAGCGTTCGGGAGCGGTTGGAGGCCGCGCCCGGCCTTCGCGCTTTTGCGGAACTCACGCAAAGCGGACACGGCCGCCGTGAGGGTCGCGGGCGAGTTCGTAAACGGTTGGCAGCCGCGGCTGGCCTTTGCGTTTCCCGCCATGCGTAGCGCGGCCGAAATCGGTTTCCGCCTGCGGCAGGAGGCTCGGAACTTAAAATTGTGGACACGCCCGCCGGAATTGCCGGAGCGGAGCCTGCGGCAAGCCTTGCAAGCGGTTTTGCCCCTGCCCGCGCCCGCGGCGGCGCACCGCCTGCTGGCCGGCACCCGGTACGGCGAAAATTTGCCGGAACTCGCCGGCCGTATAGCCGCCGGCGAGTTGCCCGCCTTCGATACCTGGATTCAACCCGGCGGTCCCATTCGCTGGCGCAAGGACTATCGCCATGGACAGGAGACCGCGGCAGTCTATCTCCGCCGCGTACCCTATCTGGATTTTCCCCGCGCCGGGGATCATAAATGGGTTTGGGAGATCAATCGCCACCAGCATCTGGTTACCCTCGCCCAAGCCTGGGCCATCGATCCGCAACCCGTCTATTCCAGAACAATCGAGACCCAATTGGAAAGCTGGCTGGAGCAAAATCCGCCGCTGGCCGGTATCAACTGGACCAGCGCCCTGGAGGTGGCTTTCCGGGCATTGAGCTGGGTGTGGATCTGGCACTGGGCGGGCGCGGCGCTCTCCGCTCCGCTGGCGGGGCGTCTGCTCACCGCTCTCTATCGGCACGGACTGTATCTGGAAGCGAATCTGTCGGTCTATTTTTCGCCCAATACGCACCTGTTGGGCGAGGCGCTGGCACTGGACACACTGGGCCGGCTGTTCCCATCGTTTCCAGGCGCCGCCCGCTGGCAGGAAACCGGGAGCCGGGAGTTGGCGCTGGCCCTGGAACGGCAGGTAGCCGCCGACGGCAGCCACTTCGAACAGTCCAGTTACTATCATGTCTACGCCCTGGATATGTTCCTGCTGCACCGCGTTATTGCCGGACCGGGAACGGTCGCCGCAGAGGAAAAGCTGGCGCGGATGGCCGAGTTCCTGACGGTTTTGCTGGGCGATGAAGGGCGTATTCCGCTACTGGGGGACGATGACGGGGGCCGCTTATTCTCTCCTTTCGGCGCGCGCGACACCTTCGGCCGCGGAACGCTGGCGGTGTATGGCGTATTGGCCGGGGGGCCGGCTCCGGCCGGCATATCGGCCCGGGAAGCGTCTGCGGAAATGGCTGTCTGGTGGCTGGGAGAGCGGGCGGAACAGTGGCTCACCACCGCCCGTATTCGCCCGCCGCGCCAGTCGCGGCTCTTCGCCAACGCTGGATTGGCGGCCGCCGAATCGCCCGGAACGCAGATTCTGGCCGATGCGGGGCCGATGGGTCCCGGCTCGGCGGGCCATAGCCACGCCGACGCACTGCAGGTGCTGATACGGCGCGGCGGCCGCGAGCTATTGATAGACCCCGGCACCGCCACCTATATCGCGGATCCGGTTCGGCGGAACCGTTTTCGCGGCACGGCCGCCCACAATACCGTAACCGTGGGCACTCCCCCGGCGGATGGGGGTGCTTATCCGCTTTGGGGAACATACCGGCTCGCTGACGCTCGCGGCTCCGTAACTCTTTCGGAATCAATGCGACCGGTTCCGAGCCACGACCGTGAGGGTGTGTTTTCGGCCAGAACCTCCGAAAACGTGAAGCGCCCGGCGGATGGGCGCGGCCAGGACCAGGCCACGCAAGCCGGACCGTTCCGCTGGATCGATCCGCCGGAAGTACGCCTGCGCAACTGGAAGGCCGGGGCGGACGAAGACGTTTGGGATGCCGAATGCCGGTACCGGAACGTGCGGCACCGGCGCCTGTTTCTCTGGGACAAGACGGCGCCCAGGCTCTGGATTGCCGACCATGTCGAATGGGACGAACCCGGCCAGATACTCCCGCTGACGCAGCACTGGCAACTGGGCGAGGAGCCGGATGGGGTAACCGGGTCGACTATCTTCTGCGCCGGCGCGCGATTAGCTCTGGAGCCGGGCGGCGAATTGACGATAGAAAGAACGGAGCGGTCGCTGGTATTGGGACAGCAACAGGCGAGTTGGACGGCGGTTATGCGCTGGCAGTCCGCTTCGCCGGCCAGACGCGTTACCCTCGTGGACTGGCGCCCGGAGGCGGGCGCGGTGCGATTGACCGCTGTTTGGGACCGGGATTCGGTCGTAATTCAGGCACAGGACAATCCGGATTCCCCGCATAGTGGCACACCCTTGCATGGGATATTGAAACTCAGTAGAGAGGCAGAACAAAGGAAATGAAGATCGCCGTTTTAGGGCTGGGCTATGTTGGCTCGGTAACCGGGGCCTGCTTGGCCGAGTTGGGCCACACCGTATGCGGAGTGGACCGGGACGAGTTTAAGGTGGAAAGTATTCGAGCCGGCCGGGCGCCGTTTTACGAACCGGGGCTGGAGGAACTGATTGTCCGCGGCGGCCAGGCCGGCCGGTTGATGGCCACCACCTCAATCGCCGAGGCAATTGCCGGCGCCGATGTGGCCATTTTGTGCGTCGGAACGCCATCGGAGCGGAACGGGAACATCGGGCTGGGACAGATACGGCGCGCGTGCGAGGAGATCGCCGGCGTCCTGCCGGGACGGTCCGAACGGCTGATTGTCACGGTCCGCAGCACGGTCTTCCCGGGAACGTGCCGGGAGGTGGTTCTACCGGCTCTGCGCGGGGCGAATGTGGCGGTGGTGGCGAATCCGGAGTTCCTGCGCGAAGGCACAGCGGTCAAAGATTTTATGGAGCCGACGCTGGTGGTGGTGGGCGGGGATGACCGGTCCGCTATGGAAACCGTGGCGTCGCTGTACGCTCCCCTGGACGCGGAGATGGCGCTGGTCTCACTCGGCACGGCCGAGATGATCAAATATGCCTGCAATGCCTTCCATGCGGTGAAAATCTCTTTTGCCAACGAGATTGGCGCGGTGTGCGGAAAGCTCAATATTCCCGCCGTCGAAGTGATGGAAACGCTTTGCAAGGACACGAAGTTGAACTCATCGGCGGCTTACCTAAAACCCGGGTTCGCCTTCGGCGGATCCTGCCTGCCCAAGGATCTGCGTGCGCTGAACTACCGGACACTCCACTTGGACCTCACGCTGCCGATGCTGGATTCGGTGCTGGACAGCAACGTTCGCCATCTCATGCGCAGTGTGCAGTCCGTACTCGATCTGCCGGGAAAGAAGACCGGTATATTCGGCTTGGCCTTCAAGGAGAACACCGATGATCTGCGCGAAAGTCCGGTGGTGGTTCTGCTGGAGCAGTTGATCGGGAAAGGAGCGGATCTGCGCGTGTTCGACCCGCATATCCGTATTGAAGACATTTATGGCAGCAACCGGAATTTCATTTTGGATTCGATTCCCCATATCGGACGGCTGATGGATCCGGCTCTGGACGAGATGCTCGGTTGGGCCGATCAGATTGTCCTGGCCCAAAAACCGGCGCCGGAAGCGGCGGAACGGATTCGACAGAGCGGTTTGCCGGTACTGGACCTGGTTTGCTCGTTCGGAGCCGCGCCAAACGCTTATTTGCCGGGGGCGTAGGGATCGCGACCGGCTGGCCGGAGGGACAGGGGGAGAGAATCCGGCTACATTTACAATGGCAGAGACAATGAAACTGAAAGCCGTGATCACCGCCGCCGGGCCTGGGCAACGGCACCTGCTGCATCAAACTCTGGCGACCGCGGACAACCGCAGGTCCACGATCGGCCATTTCCTGTTGGACCTTCTGGCCAGCGCCGTCGATGAAATTGCGATTGTAATTGCGGCTGGGGACACGGCCCATTTTCAGGCACTTTTCGCCGGCACCGGCCGGCGGATTTCCTTAATAGAGCAGAACGCGCCGCTCGGCTACGCGCACGCCATCCGGCAGGCCCGTGAATTTGTGGACAACAGCCCATTTCTTCACTTGGTTGGAGATCACTTCTATCTTGCCGATCAAGGCGATGTAAGCGGTTTGACCGCTGAACTGATCCGCATTCACGCCGTGGAGGGATGCAGCGTCAGCGCCGTCACTCCGACGCGCGAGGGGCTGTTGCCTTACTTTGGAGCGGTTGGCGGCCCGGCGCTGGGGGCAAAGCTGTATCAGGTCGATACGGTACTCGAAAAACCGACGCCAACCGAGGCCGAGCGGTCTCTCGCCGCGGCCGGCCTGCGCCAGGGACACTATCTCTGCTTCTTCGGCATTCATCTATTTACGCCCGGATTAATGCGGATACTCGATGAGAAGCTCTCTCAACCCGGGCCCGCCGCGAGCCTTTCCGATGCGCTGCAAATCCTGGCCCGCCGCGAACGGTATCTGGCGACCATCCTGCCCGGCCGCCGCTTTGACATCGGCGGCAAGTACGGGCTGCTGCAAGCGCAGCTCGCGTTAGGCCTGCGCAGTACGGATCGGGAAGAAATTCTGACGATGATGTTGGAGTTGTCGGCCCGATGAAGCTTCTGGAGCGGATTACAAGCAAAGACCCGGACATGCGGGATTTAGCCTTTGAATCCGGGACGGAAGGGCAGCCCGAGCAGGCGCTGCTGGCTGAGGCCGCCCGGCTCGACGCCTTTCGCCGCGAGTCCGGCAGTTTGTATGACCGTGTGCGCGCGCTGGTGTTTCTCCCCACACTGCACCGGTTTCATATTGCGATTGCCGCCAGCGGGCAAGAGTTGATTCCTTACAGCGCAATCGAATATATCCGCGGGCGCCGTTTTGACCAGGCGGTTTCCGAACTGCTGACAGCACAACACCGGCACGGCGCGAGTCCGGCGCTTAGCGGCGCGCTGGCCGCCGCCTACCGGGGACTGGCCTTCCAGACGCTGGCCGATCAGGTCCGGCAGAGCGTGCGAAGCTTTCCGGGGAATCGATGGATGTTTCGCACCGGTCACCTTGACGACTACCCGCTGCGGATTCATCCGGCACTGCTCGGCGGCAGCCATTTTCCGGTGCTCCATGAAATAACACCGGTCCGGATGGATCTGACGCATAGCGCCTGGAGCGACATTTTCTTTCTGGCGATGGACTACCCGGAAGGAGCGCGCGTGATCAACATCTCTGTCGATCTGGCGGTGCACGGAACGGGAAACCCGCCGCGGCCGCCGGTCGAGGGGTTTTTACGCGTGATCGATGAGCCCGTTCTGCGGCTGGTCAGCGTCGATCTAGGCGCCTCGGCCGACGTGACGACGATCGAAGAGCTTTTCGATTTTGCCCGCGATTATCTGGGATTGTTGAAGGCGGCGGCGATCGCCAGCGGACTGATTCCGGGAGGGCTGGAGGGCAGCGGACAATCCCTGCCGGCGGTGTTGGAACGTTTGACTGGCCGCGCCGGCCGCGGCATTGAAATTGTGAGCCAGGTGAATGACATTCCTCAGGGCAGCCGGTTCGCGGTCAGTACGAATCTGCTGGCTTGTTTGATCTCGCTTTGCA
>ENA-ORBV01004057-ORBV01004057.1-microbial-mat-metagenome-genome-assembly--contig:-NODE-4057-length-28582-cov-7.109139_pt1 | contig 28582 bp, 17 predicted proteins | sample MGYA00237777_ERZ505514 | MGnify/ENA primary metagenome ERZ505514 (study PRJEB26160, sample SAMN06269048) | microbial mat metagenome | isolation source: Oligotrophic lake microbial mat | place...
TTTTTTTTTCAAGCAGAAGACGGCATACGAGATTCGCCTTAGTCCTCGTGGGCTCGGAGATGTGTATAAGAGACAGGGGTAAGGCCGAGGGAGCCCGCCGCCTGCTCCGACTCGCTCTTGGCGAAAGATTCCCGGGCCTTGAAACCATGCCCGAGCTTGATCGCATCGCAAACTTTGCCGATCTCGAATCTCTAATGATTCAACACGCCGTCCGATCCCAGGATCGCGACTCGGTGGCTCAGGCCATCCTCGTGGCGGCCGCTCGGCAGAGCTAACCGAATTTCCGCGTGATAGAACGCGTGGAATCGTCACAAATGGTACGACCCCCTTCCGACTTCATAAGTTACAGTCAGCAACACTGCTCACCTTACTCGTTTTGATCTTCGCAGTCGTCTTTCCGATGCATGGTGGTGGCAGCGAAGCGGAGCTTTGTGGAATCGAGGAGGGCGAGGTTACCGCGCAAACGCGGGCGATCTTCAAATTCATAATGGGCTTCACTTACAATCCATCCGCTCCATTGGCCGCGCCCTTTGAGCCGAATCTGGGTCAGTTCGATCCTTCGATAGCTTTCGCGTCGGCGTCTCCGGGATGGAGCTTTGCGATGGATCGCGCGGGCAAGGCGGAGTTGCGGATCCGGTCGGGTGCCGGGAGTTTTCGCGCCGTGCGTCTGGGACTTGAAGGCAGCGAAGGTAAGGCAACCGGGCAGGGCGAGGAGCTGTTGCCAGGACGGGCGCACTATCTGATGGGCCGAGATCCGTCTAAATGGGCGACGGATGTGCCACAGTTCTCGAAGGTCAGGTATCGGGGAGTGTATCCGGGGATCGACGAGATCCATTCTTTCAACCAGGGCCGGATCGAAACCGATTTCGAAGTGCGGCCCGGCGCGGATCCGAAGCGGATCCGGATTCGGCTTGAGGGTGTCGACCGGCTGGACATCGATTCCAAAGATGGCAGCCTGATCATGCGCACGGGCGAAAAAGAAGTGCGATGGGGGCAGACCCGGATCTTTCAGCCCGCGGCGGCCGGAAGGCAGCGGAAGGCCGTGGCCGGGCGCATCCGGATACTGGCGGGCGATACGGTTGGTTTCGAAATTGGCGACTACGACCAGACGCGAACTCTGGTAATCGATCCGGTGCTCAACTACCTGACGTATTCTGGCCGCAACGGAAGTGACGGTTTTACTCGCGGTGTGGCCGACGCCAACGGCAATTTCTACGTGGCCGGTGCTACCGGAGATCCGACCTTCCCTGTGTCGGGCGGCGCATTCCAACAGTCACAGCCCACCGCGGGCCGGCCCAACGCTACGCTGACAAAGCTGAATGCCGATGGATCGCAGGTGTTGTATACGACGCACTTCGGCGGAACCGAGGTTGACATCGCCACTGGCGTCGCGCTCGACGCGGCTGGCAATATCTATCTGACGGGCGCGACCAATAGTCCCGATTTTCCCGTCAGTACGGGTGGATACCAGAGAACGGTGCAGCAGACCGATCGACTGTCCTGCTTTGTGATGAAGCTCAATCCGGCCGGCAATTCGATTCTCTATTCCACGTATTTGAATGGCTCCGGAGCCGATGCGTGCAGTGCGATCGCCGTGGATGCGGCTGGCTCGGTGTTTGTGGCTGGCACAACCAATTCGCCGAACTTTCCAATCACGCCGGATGCGTTTCAGACCTCGCTGCGGTCCGGCGGCCTTGACGCGGCGCGGGGCTTCGTGACCAAACTGAATCCCGCCGGTTCGGCCCTGGTGTATTCGACTTTTCTTGGCGGATCCGGACGCGACGTGATCTTTGGATTGGCGATTGATGCGGCTGGTGCCGCCTATGTGGCTGGATCGACCAACAGCGGAGGCACCTTTCCGGTTACCACGGGAGCCGCGCAGTCAACCTATGGAGGGGCGGGCGGCATACTCGACTTTACGGGGGGCGATGGATTCGCCGCGAAGCTGAGCCCGGATGGGGCCCGCCTGGTCTATGCCACCTACATTGGTGGACGCAATGACGACACTGCTTTCGGCATAGCGGTGGATGCCGCGGGAGCCGCATACGTGACAGGCGCGACGCTTTCGACAAACTTTCCAGTGAGTGCCTCGGCGATGCAGCGGACGTTTGGAGGCAGCGGCGGCGGGCACGCCGCGTCCGGCGACGGATTCCTAGTGAAGCTGAATCCCGCAGGCTCGGCGTTCACCTATGCGACCTACCTGGGTGGCTCGCGAGACGAGCGCGCGGGCTCGGTGGCCGTGGATCGGGATGGCAACGCGTGGGTTGTCGGCCATACCCTGTCGGCCAACTTTCCGGTGACGGCCGACGCCACGCAGAAGACGTTTGCAGGGTCGGCAATCGACCTTGCGAACAGCGGAGACGGGTTCATTACACAGATCAATGCGACGGGATCGCAAGCGTTATACTCCACGTTTGTGGGCGGATCCGCCAATGAATACCTGAGCGCGGTGGCGCTGGCGCGGGATGGCGGCGTGCTGTTCGCGGGCGGAACCGCGTCGCGAAACCTGGCCGTGACTGCGAACGCGGCCCAAAAGCAGGGTGGTACCGGAGAGCCTGCCCTGCTGCCGTTTGGCGACGGCTTCGCAGGGCGATTGGGTGAGGCTCCGGCATCGCGCGTGACGGTGTCGCGGGTTTCGAATCAGGCGAGTTTTGCGACCGGGTCGGTGTCGCCAGGGATGCTGGTGGCGATTGATGGCGGCGGGCTGGGTCCCGAGGAAGCCGTGAATGGTTCGGCGGACGGGGACGGCGTCCTTCTTAAAAAGCTCGCCGATACGCAAGTGCTATTCGATGACGTCCCGGCGGCCCTGGTCTCGGTTTCAGACAAGCAGATCATCGCGATTGTGCCGTATGCGGTGGACGGGAAGGCGGCGGCACAGATGGTTGTGGACAATGGCGGCGTGCGTTCCGCTGCAGTGACCATTCCGGTAGTTGCCGCGCAGCCCGGCCTGTATACGGTTGATGGATCCGGCGTGGGATTTGTGCTGGCGGCCAATGAGGACGGCGCTCCGAATTCGAGCGATGCTCCGGCCTTTGTGGGTACGATTGTAACTCTGCTGGCGACGGGAGAGGGGCAGACAGACCCCGCTGGTGTGGATGGGCTGGTGGCGTTCGCTGAGACCCTGCCTGTGCCTGCGCGGCCGGTGATGGTTCGAATCGGCGACGTCGAGGCCGAGGTGATTTCGTCGGGTGGTGCAAGGGATCGGCCGGCAGGGTATTTCGAGGTGCGGTTCAGGGTGCCTGAAGGGGCGGGTGCGTTGCCGGTGACTGTGGTGGTGGGCGGTGCGTCCAGCCAGCGCGGTGTGACGATCTTTGTGGCCCCATCGCAATGAGTCGAGGAGTGTGGATCCGCTCGCTCTGGTCACTGGGAATGCTGGTCTGGTATTTCGTATTTCTGCGGCGGGTCCGGCTGGATCGGAATGAGGCGGCGAAGTTGGCGGTGGCGGCTATGCTGGCGGGATATGCGGCCGGATCGCTGCCTTTCCGTGGGTTTCAATCCTTGGGAGCGTTTACGGGCGCGATCTTGGGGGGCTTGGCCTGGATGTTGTGGCGCGGGCACTTGCGCCGCGACTGGTTAGAGGTAGCGGGCGCCGGATCGTTTGCGTTGCCGTTCGCATGGATATTTGTGCGGATGGGCTGCGTCGTTGAGCGGGCGCATGCAGGCGCTTTGTCGGATTCCTGGCTGGCGATCCGCTATCCTGACGGGTCTCGCCATCAGAGGAGAATCCTGATCGCCATCGAAGAGAATGGTCCTGATCGCAATCAGGAGAATCTTGATCGCGATCAGAAGAGAATCGTGATCGCAATGGAAGAGAATACGCACGCAACCACTTCACCTGATATCGGTCATTTCAGCATTAGCGTTTTCAATAGCGACCGGCAAGAATCCAGAATTTTCATTGCTTCTTTGGAGCTCGGTTCGCTCTCGTCATGCGCAACTCGGTTGCGATACCAAAACAGATCCTTGGCATCGGCTGCAGAGTGGGTGTCCCAAAGGCCTTCGGTTACGGCGGATTCAACCAGTGCAAATGCAGATGTCCGGTCTGGCGCTGACGGCATGAGTCGTTTCAGTTGAGTCTCGACGGCGCTTGCACACAACAGAATGGTGGAACGATAGAAGCCATAGAGAAAAGTCTTCGACGCCTCTTCGAGTTGGGTGTCTTCGAATGGTAACCGTTCGAGTGGTTCCCAACGCTCCACAATCTTTGAGTACTTTGTCGCGACTTCTTTGAGGCAGATCTTCTCACGAGCAATATCAGCCTCGTCGTTCTCAGACCGAGACAATTTCACGTCAGGGCTGTTCAGGTTTAACGCTTCTAGAAAGTCGTTAAACAGTCGAATCCTCTCTGGCTTCGGAATTCCCTTGGCAAACTTCACTTCAAGTGGGCCATCCCCCAGGATCCAATTCTCAACGTCGGTTGAATTCACTCCTGCGTTCTTCAGGCTGCGGCGCGCAGACTTCAGCTGCTCGACTCTTGGGTCCCTTCCCAATTGAGAGCGGACCGCCCATTCTGCAAGTGGACCATAGTGGCTTTGACATGGGAATTCGCTGAGCGGAAACTCCTTTTCGCCAGCTACGTGGGCTTCGTGGTTCTTAAACCCTACGATGTAGTAGTGGGCACACGACTCATCGTTGGAAACTTCGGAAACTCGGCACCAGTCGTCGTTTTGGAGATAATCCGCAATTTCACTCAAGACCTGGGGCAATCGCGGCCCAGGCATTGATACCACGCCTTTGGTTGATTTCATTTTATCAGGAAACCGTGCTTAGACACCTCACAATTGTGGCCGTCAAGCGCTCACCCGACGCAGGCTATTCAACAGCTTCTCACCAGACCAAACGCCCTGTGCGACGCGGCGTCCGGCGCTCGTTCACGAAGCCTACCTAAAGCTCGTCATGCACGACCCACCCGACTGGGAAGCCTCGCTAACTTTCTGGCCCCGGCCTCGCGATTGATGCGCCAAGTGCTTATCGATCACTCTCGCAAGCACCGCGGACGGAGAAACGCCGGTCGCGGATCCCTCCGGTCGAAGTGCATCGTCGCACTGGACGATGCACTAACCTATCCGAGTTCGCCGCGATGGGCCCGGACAAGACAAAACAGCCGATTTGAAGAAAGCGGCAATCCAATGACCCAAAGAATATGCCTTCGATATCGTGGGGGGGGTCTCCCCGAGAACCCGACGCAGCCCCGCGTAGGTTGGAAATCGCAACTCACTCCAGGGGACGCTTCGTAGCCACCCCAATGATCACCCCCAAAACTCATCCGCCTGCTGCCGCTCCCGCATCGGACCCTTCCGTACCTTTCCTACCCCACCCTCCGCCGCGTCGTCATGATCCATCCGCAACTTCCAGCAGGCCAGCGACAACGCGAGCAGCAAATCACATTGAAACCCTCATCCCGCCCATACCGGACCTACGCCTCCACCAACCGCCGCGCCTCCGGCAATCCCCGCGCAATTCTCCAGCCGCTCGTCCTCGAACATCTCGAACATCAACATCAACACAAACCCCACAATTAAATCCTGCTTCGGAACCGCCAAATCCCCTCGCTTCGGACCCCGCCTCACCGTCGTCCCACTCGTAATCGTCACCGCTATGTGGGAACGAGAGTATCAATTAGGCCACGAGTGAAGTTGTGGTGGAGCGACCGATGATCGGGTGAATGGGCACTTGGGTGGGGGCATCTGTTGCCGCCGCGCATGAGGGTGCGGCATTTGGAGTAACACCCCGCGCTCCGCATCCCCAAAACTACACTCATAGTCACGCGCGTACGCATCCTCGCCCAACTCGTTCCGCTCGTCTGTCAGAAATTCCTGGCTGAATCGCAAAATATCCGCCGCCCGCACCGTCGTCCGCTCCCAATTCGCGCTACGCTCCCGCGTCATGATCTCCCGGAAGAATCCCACCGGCTCATGCTTCCGCAGCCTTCGTGAGCGTCGTTCAAACTCTTCGCTTGGGCCTTGAACCCGTTGCTTCCCTGAGTACACTCTGCTTGGCGTCATAATTGGAAGTCGCTAGCCGAATCCGCTAACCAATTACCCCGCACGCCACGATCGCGCATGCTCAAAAACGCCGAGCAGGACGCAACCCGTTCACAACCCCTGCAAAATACTTGTAAACCACCACCCATTAGTCGTTTACCGGAAACTGCCATACCACTAAAACCCCGGATTTCTTGACATCGACTGCTATAAGAAAGATAGAAGGAGACAACGAAACATGTCATCGGAAGCTCAAATCGCAGCCAATCGGCGCAACGCCCTCCGCTCTACCGGACCCAAATCCGCCGCCGACGGAAAATCCCGCGCCAGCCGCAATGCCATTCAGCACGGCATCCACTCCCAAACCAGCGTACTTTTCAACGAAAGTTAAGAGGATTACGACGCGAATGTCCAGGCTTTCGTCAGCAAGTTCCAACCCCAAGACGACGTCGAGCGCCGCCTCGTCGAACGCATGGCCGACTGCGAGTGGCGTCTCATCCGCTCGCGCTACATCGAGACCGCCACACTAGACATCCAAATCGAGGAGACCGAAGAACTGATCGATGAACGCTTCGAATCCATCGACGGACCCTCCCGCGTTGCCTATGCCCTCCGAGCCTACAAAACTCTCCGCGAGATCCAGAACGTATCAACAAAAAAACATTCGCAAGTCGAACCCAATTCCGGCCACAACCGTCCCTGCTTGCAGACGCTGCAAACATAGAGGCTGCAACCCCGGGCAAAGGTGGCGCAGCGGCGAAGCCGAATCGCAGGATGCAGGGCCACTGCATTCTGTTGTAACTTGGTTGCAACTGCTTACAGCGGCGATTTCGTAGTTTCTAGAGGAGAATGCATGAGTAAAACATGGGCAGCACTTCTGCTGTCGTTATCCCTGACCACTGCGGGTTGGGCTCAGCTTGCGGGCAACACGTCCATCGTTGGCAACGTTGTAGACGCCACCGGCGCGGCCGTCGAAGGCACACAGGTGACCGCCTTGAACCAAGGCACCCAAGAACTCGTGACCACGACCACCACGGGCGCGGGCAGCTATGAGTTCCAGTTCCTCAAGGCCGGATCCTATACCGTGACCGTGAAGAAAGCCGGCTTCAGTTCGGTCTCGACCAAAGATATTCTGCTCAGCGCGAACCAGACCGTTCGTGCTGACTTCAACCTTCAAGTTGGATCCGTGGATTCGAAGATCGAAGTTACCGCTGACATCCCGCCCATCAAAACCGATGAAGCTTCGGTGAGCGAAGTCATCTCAGCCAAGAGCACCGCGGAGTTGCCCTTGAACGGACGCAACCCATTGCGACTCGCACTCACGACACCTACCGTCATCGCCGGTTTCAAAGCGGTGAGCGGTAATCCCGGTGGCGGCGAAGGATACATCGGTGCGGGACTTCGCGAAATCACCAACAGCGTATCGCTGGATGGCGTCAGCATCATGAGCAACCTGATCACCCAAACCACGCTCAGACCCAGCGTGGACGCGATTCAGGAAGTGCAGGTGCAAACCGGCACTTATCCCGCCCAATACGGCGGATACCTCGGCGTGCAGATTAACATGATTACGAAGTCCGGCACCAATGCTCTTCATGGCGCGCTGTTCGAGTTCCTGCGCAACGAAAAACTGGACGCCAAGCCCTTCTTTCTGCGCCAGGGTGCGATCAAGCCCCCGCTGCGGCAGAATCAGTACGGTGTCCAGTTCAATGGCCCCGTCATGCTGCCCAAGCTCTACAACGGCAAGAACAAGACCTTCTTCATGTTCGGTTGGGAATCGCTCCGTTCGGGTACGCAGGCCCCGGCCATTGCCAGTGTCTTCACACCGAAGATGCGCACCGGTGACTTCAGTGAAGTGCTACCCGGCACGGTTGTCCGAGATCCACTGACAGGTACGGCTTTTGCGGGCAATATCGTGCCCACCAATCGCTTGGCGCCCCAAGCTCTCAAGGCCCTGGCCTACATGCCTTTGCCAAACGGCCCGGGCTTGTTGCAGAACTACAACGTCGCCGTGGCCAACAACAACAAGACAGATCAGTATCTGGGCCGTCTGGATCACGCCGTCAATGAAGCGAACCGCTTCTTCTTCCGCTACGCCTTTGGCGATACCGTGTTGCTCAACGAAGCGGCCAACCCGTACAACGGTTACGATCAGCCCGTCGGCGACAAGAATTATGTCATCGGCTACACCAGAATCTTCAATTCGTCGACCGTCAACGATTTCCGCTTCGGTCAACAGCAGACATCGATCGATTCGCTGAATTTCTTCACGCCCGGCAGCCGCTTTCCTGCAACCGCCGGCTCTGACTTAGGGATCCCCGGATTCGCCACCAGTGCAACCAACCCTGGCCTTCCCTCGCTTGGCACCACCAACTACATGTCGATTGGCGCGGACTTCCAGAGCTCGACCAACTGGTTCCAGCGCGACAAAACCTATCAGCTCTCGAACACCACCAGCTTCATTCGCAGCGCACACAACATCGCTGTCGGCATCGATAGCCGCAAGGTTCGCACCGACCGTACCGCCAACAACAACCCCCGCGGAGGCTTCACCTTCAACGGGCAGCTTTCCGGATACGCTCCGGCGGACATGCTGTTGGGCTTGCCACAAGCCATCACCACGCCCGGACCCCTGTTTCCTGGCGGCGGACAGCAGTGGCGTCATGGCTTCTTTGTGCAAGACAAATGGCAGGTCAACTCGAAGCTGACCCTGACCCTCGGCCTCCGCTACGAACTGCCGATCGTGCCCCAGTCGACCACCGGCAACGGCACCATTTTGAATCCGCAACAGACAGCCTTTATCCCCGGAACCGTTCCGTCGAAGATTCCGTTCCACCAGGGCGATCACAACAACTTCGCGCCACGCTTTGGCTTTGCCTATCGCTTGGCCCCGCGCTTTGTTGTTCGTGGCGGTATGGGCATCTACTACAACCCGAACCACATGAACAGCTTCACGCTCACCACCACCAATCCGCCGTTCTCGAACATCTTTACGTTCAATAACTCGCTGGTTGGCGGCATACTGCCGACAAACGCATTGACGCTCAGCAATCCGCTTCCTGCTGCTGGCGGCACCGTCAATGCTCGGCCCAATGCCTTCCACATCAACCCGTACCTGCCCAATATGACCATGAACCAGTGGAGCCTCAGCGTCGAACGCGGCCTGTGGAAGACCGCGGGCGTCGCCTTGGAATATCTCGGCAACCACGCCTATCATTTGGATCGCAGCTTCTTCCTGAATACGCCGCAACCCGGACCCGGTGCGATCAACGACCGCCGTCCGAATCCGCGATACGGCGTGATCCGGATGATCCAGAATGATCTCAATTCCAACTACAACGGTGTCAGCGCTGTGTTCCGCCAGAACGGATTCAAGGGCCTCACCACTCTGGTCAGCTATACGATGTCGAAAACTCTCGATGTCGCCACCGATTCCAATGGCGGAAGCAATGTGATGAGCCCGTTCAACTGGCGGCTCGACTACGGCCTTGCCAACTGGGATCTGCGCCATCGGTTCGTGAGCAGCTTTAACTATGAGATCCCGCTCTTCAACAACGCCAGCAACAAAGCGCTGAAAGCACTGCTGGGCGGCTGGCAGACCAACGGCATTATGACCGCGCAGTCCGGGTTCCCCTTCGGCGCGATTCTCGGTGTCGATCAGGCAAACGTGGGACAAGGCACGCAGCGCGCCAACTTCTCGGGTACGCCGATCACGGTCAATTGCGGCAGTGGCAAGCTGGTCAATTGCGTCAACATCAGCGCCTTCCAACTGCCCTCCTTGTACACACTCGGCAATACGCCACGCAACTTCATGCGTGGCCCTGGGCTCGTGAACGTCGACTGGAGTTTCTTCAAGAACTTTGCCATCACGGAGAGTGTGAAGGTGCAGTTCCGTTGGGAGACGTTCAATACGCTGAATCATCCGAACTTTGGTAACCCCAACAGCACGTTCGTTGTCGGTTCCACCAACTTCGGCAATATCACGGGCACTTCGACGAACAATCGGCAACAGCAGTTTGGTTTGAAGCTGCTGTTCTAATTCATCGAGAGCTTCGACGGTCAAGGCCTGCTTCTTCGAAAAAAGAAGCAGGCCTTATTCATTCCGAACCTCCAGCCACTTTCTTTCGAATGCCGGATTCAAGTCCGCGCGACCGCAGTGCTGTCCAAATTCTGCCAAAGTGGCCGATTGCGCCGCTCATGACCGCTCAGTCCCTGATTCCGCTCGCCGGCATCACGACCGGCGCGACCGTAGTTCTCAATATCGCTACGTCGGCGCGATCTTACACTCACCGGTGATTTCTACCCGCCACGTCATCGAATTGTGAAAATCTTTCCCGCCGGTCCGGAACCTTCGGCGCTCGCGAGGAACGACCCATGCATGCTCGCGAGAATTGACCCAGGCTGGCGGCAAGAGCAACGAGGGCGGACGATGAAGTTGAATGCCCGAAGCCCGGAAGAAACCCTGCCGGATCTGCCAGCGGTGGTTCTATCCGGATCCGCGCGTAGGGAAACGGCAACGAGCCTGCGGTAACGCCGACTGCCAGACGGCCCGCCGAGAGAAAACGCAAGCCCAGTGGCGTGCCCGAAACCCCAGCTACGCCGCCGCGTATCGAATTGATCGGCGCCAAGGCCCCTCCGTGGAACCGCTCCGCGTGCCCGCGCCATTGGACAAACTACCCTGGGATCTGGCAAAAGACCAGTTCGGGCCCGAAGGGGCGGATTCCATTGGAGTTATGTGCCTAGTACACTCCTCGACCTGACGAAAGACCAGTCCGCTCGCTATCCCATTAATCCCAATAGGGTTCCTAACAACAACCCGCCTTCCGCGCAAAAGACCAGATCCCAACCGCCGCCTGGAACGCCTCCGGGTCCGCCACCCAGGCAGCCAACGCCGGCTGATCGCTTCGCTGGCTGAAACCGGTCAGCAGACCCCCATCATCATCAAGCAAGACAACAGCTACCTCGTCATCGACGGCCACAAGCGCATCGCCGCGCTCCAGACGTTAGGTCGCGACACGGTCCAAGCGGTGGTGTGGGACATGAGCGAAGCCGACGCGATGTTGCTCGAACGTTCGCTCCGCATGAGCGAGCCGGACAGCGCGCTGGAACAAGGCTGGCTGCTGTCGGAGATGGAAGCCCGGCTCGGTTATTCGATCGACGACCTGGCCCGGAGTTTCGACCGCAGCCCCACCTGGGTGGGGCGCCGCTTGTCGTTGGTCGAGACGCTGCCGGAAGCCGTCCAGCAGCAAGTACGAGAAGGCAAGATCGGCTCGCAGATCGCCATGAGATACCTGGTGCCGGTGGCGCGAGTGAGCCTCGAACAGTGCCTCCAGATGGCGAACATTTTCGCCAACCATCGCTGGACCACGCGCCAGGCCGCGGCAATCTACGACGCCTGGCGCAATGCCAAAGGCGAGGCGCGCCAGCGCATCCTGGACAAGCCCGATCTGTTTCTCAAAACGCAACAACAGCAACAACAGCAGCCTCCCGCCAACACGCTGGAGACCGAGTTGAACAAGATCGTCGGCATTGCCCAACGGGCTCTTCAATAAGCCGAGAGTCCACCGCTGAACAGCGAGCAACTACTGCGCGGAGAGGTTGAGGACGATACACTTCGGTGAGCTTGAGGGCCAAGCGTTCCCAACCTAAATCTCCCTCAAATTCTTCCACTTGCGGAGAATCGTTTTTCCACCGCAAACCTGCACGCAATAATGAGGCAGAAGCGGAGCCATATTCAGATGAACATCACCGACATCACAATCCTCCAGCAAAGGACCATCCAACTGCTCCTTGCTGGATCCTCCGTCTCAGCCTCCGCGCGAGAACTCGGCATCGACCGCACCACCATCTACGCCTGGCGCAAATCCGATCCAGCATCCACCGCCCATCTCGATCACGCCCGCTCAATCCAGGCCCAAATCACCGCCGTCGACACCGATCCGCGAAATCCTACTTTCCCAATTTGCGCCTCCCGCAATTCGCCTCCGCGCCGCGCCAGCTGTCCTCAAAATGTGTCAGCCCGCAGCCGAACCAGAAACACTTCAACAGAATTCAACAGAAATCGACACTTTCGACAACAGGAGAACTGGCGTCGAAACAACCGCGGTCCCCAAGACCGGACGCAACGCATCTTGCCCCTGCCACTCCGGGCTCAAGTTCAAATGCTGCTGCGGAAATCCACTCCGGCAACCAACACACCCCGCAGTCGAGGCTGCAGAAAGATAACATAAAAATGAAAGAACGAACCTGACGCAACGCGACAATTTCAATTACTTGGACAAAAACGAACCTTCGCAGAACTCGCAGAACCCAAGAACCTGAGGTCAATATACGAAACGAACGAACCGACGGCCGATCTTTCTCAGTTGAATATTTCGCACTCCCCCTCACGCTCTTCACCATCAGCCCGGATTCGAAGGGCGCGTGCCATCGTTTCTGAGTCGACGGCTTCCCGATCTGAAAACTCTCCGATCGTCCTCGGACACGCAGACAGACAGCCTGCGATTCTCTACGTTGACGTGGGAAAATGAAATGGCCTCACCTTGTCCGAATCCAACACGACATCGACTGAAAACGCAGCCGCCACATCGATTGCCATCGTCGCCGAGAAGCCCTCTGTCGCTCGTGACATCGCTCGCGTTCTCGGCGCAACGCGCCAAGGCGATGGATTCCTGCATGGCAATGGCTACGTCGTGACTTGGGCGATCGGCCATCTCGTCAGTCTTGCGCAGCCGCATGAGATCCGGCCCGAATGGAAATCCTGGCGTCCCCACCTGCTGCCAATGCTGCCTCCGGAATGGCCACTGGTGGTCTACGAACGCACCAAAGATCAGTTCGAGGTGGTCAGCAGGATCCTCAACTCCGCCAAGGTGGGACGCGTGATCTGCGCAACCGACGCGGGCCGCGAAGGCGAACTCATCTTCCGCTATATCTACGAAGCCTCCAAATGCGATAAGCCCTTCGATCGTCTCTGGATCTCCTCGCTCACGCCGGATGCCATCCGTCAGGGCTTCTCTTCGTTAAAGCCGGGCTCGGCCTACGATCCGCTGGCGGATGCCGCAAGGGGCCGCAGCCGCGCCGATTGGCTCGTTGGCATGAACCTCTCGCGAGCCTATACACTCGCCTTCAACGACAAAGTCTCCGTGGGTCGCGTGCAAACGCCAACGCTTGCCATGTTGGTGGATCGCGAGTTGGAAATCCGCGCATTTATCGTTGAGGATTACCTCGAAGTCATCGCGACATTCTCGCCGGAAACTGACCCCAAGGCGAAGTACAAAGGCACGTGGTTCCGCGGCGAGAAGCATCAGGACACCCGCCTCAACTCCGATGGCATCGAAGCTGGCGACATCGTAAAGCGAGCAAAATCCGGCAAGGCCCGCATCGAATCGCTGCAAGCGGAAACGCAGAAGATGCTGCCTCCGCTGCTCTACGACCTAACCGAACTGCAGCGCCACGCAAACCGTCTCTACGGATTCAGTGCGCAGAAGACGCTCGACACCGCACAGGCGCTCTACGAAAAGCACAAGATGATCAGCTATCCGCGAACGGATAGCCGCCATCTTTCCGCCGATATTGCGAAGACGTTGCCCGCTGTCGTTGCGGCGATTCGCAATGAGTATTCGGACAAGATCGCGCCCGCCACGGGCCAGCCGCTGAACAAACGCTATGTCGACGATGCAAAGGTTTCCGATCACCACGCGATCTTGCCGACGACCGTGCGCAAGAGCCGCAGCGAAGTCAGCCCCGATGAATGGAAGATCTACGATCTCATTGCGCGCCGCGTGTTGATGGCTTGGCATGACGATTACATCACCGCCGTCACCACCGTCATTACGGCGATTGAGACCCCTGGGTTTCTCGATCGCTATTATTCGTCCGGTACGGTGATCATGCAGCAGGGCTGGAAGATTCTCGATGTCGTGCCCGAAAAGAAGGCGACGTCGAAGAAGAAATCGGCCTCCGCCGATGGCGACGATGACTTGCCAGCCGGCCAGCAGGCATTGCCGGAAGCCTTGCGCCAAGCCCAACCGCAAACTGTTTTGGACGCGACGGCGACGCGCAAGAAAACGCGTCCACCGAAGCGCTTCACCGAAGGTACCCTGCTGACGGCGATGGAAACCGCCGGCAAAACGCTCGACGAAAAAGAGCTTTCGGATGCGATGAAAGAGTCCGGCTTGGGCACGCCCGCAACCCGTGCGTCCATCATCGAAGTGCTTTTGGAACGCGAGTACTGCGAGCGGCAAGGCAAGTCCCTCGCGGCCACAGACAAAGGCATTCGATTGATTGAAGTCGTCCATCCGGAAGTGAAGAGCCCCATCATGACCGGCCAGTGGGAAGCGAAATTGCAGCGGATCCACAAGGGATCCGAGCAGTTGAAACCCTTCATCGAAGGCATCGAAAAGTATGTGACCGATGTAGTCGGCAAAGTCTTGGCAGGCCCTCGTCAACCGCGGCCCGCAAGTGAATCTCAGACAGTACCGACGGCCAGCATCACGGCAACTGCCGTCAGTGCACTCAAAGCTCCCAAGAAAGAGCCTCTTCCACCACCGGAACCGTTCGACGGAGATCTGGAAAAACTGTTGCGGCAGCGCTTTGGCTTCGATGGGTTCCGCGAAACGCAGAAGAAGGTTTGTGAAGCCGTCACTCGCGGCGAGGATGCACTGCTGGTGATGCCTACGGGATCCGGCAAGTCGCTCTGCTATCAACTACCCGGTATCGCCCGCGGCGGAACCACGCTGGTAGTGAGTCCGCTGATTGCGTTGATGGAAGATCAAGTCGCCAAGATGCAGGCGCTTGGGTTCCGTTCCGAACGCATTCATTCCGGCCGTGATCGGGCGGCCTCGCGAGAAGTTTGCATCCAGTATTTGAACGGCGAACTCGACTTTCTCTTCATCGCGCCCGAACGCTTGCGCGTCCCCGGCTTTCCCGAAATGCTCGCCAAGCGCAAGCCGACACTCATCGCCATCGATGAGGCGCACTGTATTTCGCAATGGGGTCACGACTTCCGCCCCGACTATCGCATGCTCGGCCAACACTTGCCGATGTATCGCCCCACGCCCGTGATCGCGATGACCGCCACAGCCGCGCCGATCGTGCAGAAGGACATCGCACAGCAGTTGGGCCTGACAGGCAATCGTTTCGTGCAGGGCTTTCGCCGCGAGAACATCGCGATCGAAGTCGCTGAAGTCGCCTTGACACGACGCGCGTCGTTGGTGAAAGAAATCCTCGACGATCCGGAACGTCGCCCCGCGATTGTCTATGCGCCCTCCCGCCGCGAAACCGAATCCTTAGCGGCGGAACTTTCGCAGCACTACCCAGCCTCCGCCTATCATGCCGGTATCGACCACAGAAAACGCCTGCAAGTGCAGACGGCGTTTCAAGAGGGCAAGCTCGAAGTGATCGCCGCGACCATCGCGTTTGGCATGGGCATCGACAAGCCGAACATCCGCACGGTCATTCATACGGCGACGCCGGGAAGCATCGAGGCCTACTATCAGGAAATGGGACGCGCCGGGCGCGACGCACAACCCTCGCGAGCGATCCTCATGCAGTCGTATGCGGATAGGCGCACCCATGACTGGTTCTTCGAGCGGAACTACCCGGAGGTGGAAGTGCTCGATGCCGTGTGGCTGAAACTGCCCACAGACGCGATGGAACGCGATGCGCTAGGCTCGCGCGTGAAGATGGACGAAGAGATCTTCGCGGCTTGTCTTGAAAAGCTCTGGATTCACGGTGGCGCGCTCGTGGATGCAAGCGACATGGTCTCGCGCGGTTCGCCCAAGTGGCGCGATTCGTACCGCGCCCAACGCGATCAAAAAGTGGCGCAACTCGAACAGATGTTGCGGTTCGCTGAATGCGGAGCCTGCCGCATGGCGACGCTGGTTGGCTACTTCGGCGATCGCACCGACTCGCGCAAGGCCTGCGGCATTTGCGATTTTTGCGCGCCGGAAGAAACTGTCGCCGCGATGTTCCGGCATCCGAATGGAATCGAATCCGCTGTCGCCGCCGCTGCATTGAAGACGCTGTCCAAGGTCGACTCGATGAGCACCGGCAAGCTACACACGCAGGCTGCGGGATCTTCCATCGACCGCAATGGCTTTGAGCGCATCATGGCCGGACTGGCCCGCGTTGGCCTTGTCGAACTGAACAACGAGGTGTTTGAAAAGGATGGCCGGTCGATCCCGTACAAGTCCGCATCGATCACCGGGGAGGGGTCGCAGTCGCACGCTGCGCCGCAGTTCCTGATTGCCGATCAGATCGAGGCCGAGTTCGCGACGCCGCGCAAACGAGCGGCTGCGAAGCAGAAGAAGGCACGCAAACAGCAGCCTGGTTCGCCACTGTTGGATGCGCTCAAGAAGTGGCGGCTGGTGGAAGCGAAGAAGCAACAACTCCCCGCCTTTCGCGTGTTAACCGACAAGGCTCTCTATGCTGTTGCTGAGGATCTTCCGTCAGATGACGAGGATTTGCTGGCCATTTCCGGTATTTCCGAACGCATCGTGAAACAGTATGGCAAAGTGATTCTGGATCTTGTCCAGAAACATGTGTAACTACCAGCGGATCGTTTCGCCCGGCTCCATCCTCAAAATCTCAGTGCCCGCAGGTGCCAGTTCCGCAAGCTTTTCCGGACTCCCGCTCAACAGCGGGAACGTCCCCCAATGCATGCCAATGACCTTCTTCGCCTTCAACAACCGGCAAGCCACCGCAGCCTCCCTCGGACCCATCGTGTAGTGATCGCCAATCGACAGGATGCACAGTTCCGGCTTGTAAAGCTCCTCAATGAGAGCCATATCCGAAAAGACATTGGTATCGCCCGAGAAGTAAAGCGCGCGTCCATCGGCGAAGGTCAGCACATAGCCAGCGGCCTCGCCGCCGTAGACGATTCCGCCCCCACCGGTCTCAATGCTCGACGAATGCACCGCGTGCGTCATCGTGACCGCAACACCCGCAATACGTTGTGTGCCGCCCTTGCCCATGCCGCGATTGTCGACCCCTTTCGTACCGAGCCATTCGGAAATCTCATGCACAGCCACCACTGGCGCGTTGAACTTCTGAGCCATGGAAATCACATCGCCGACGTGATCGCCATGTCCGTGTGTGATGAGAATCGCGTCGCAACGATCCACCACAAGCCCCGCCGGATACTTGGGATTGCCGGTAAACCAGGGGTCAAGTAGAATGACTTCGCCGGTTTCGAGACGAAGTTGAAATGAGCCATGTCCAAGCCAGGTGATTTCGACCATAAATACGAGTTTACTTGGAACGGGCAGGCATCTGGATGCCGTCACCGTAGTTGGCGAGTCCGGGGATAGTGACAGGCAGACGGCCGTTCAACTTGATCTCCCCGAAAAGCGCTTTCACCGCCGCCAACTCGGCAGTTGGGGTGTTGCTATAGGTTGCGAGATATCCCGCAACGGTCGGAAACGACTTCAACAGATACGGATTGCCAAGCGCAACGAGTCCCACTGGCACGGATCCTGCAACGATCTTGCTCACAAAAGCATCGAGCGCAGGATGCAGTGTTCCGCCTCCATTGAAGGCCGCGATGATCACGCTCTTGCAGGATCCCGCTTGCGGCAAAGCTTCATTCAGGGCGGTCTCCGGCAGCAAGGAATCGAGCAGCACTGTTTTCAACCGAGGGTCGCGTGCGCGTACTTCGTCCATCAAACGCAAGCCCAGGGTGCTGCGGCGATTTTCGGTCAGGACGTAAAGACACGCGGTGCTCGCGGTGGACAGCGGGAAAACATCCTTATCGTTGCGAACCAGTGTCACGGCGCGATCGGCGGTGGATTGCGCAATCGTATCCATCTCGGGCGATTCCAGCACCTTGTTGATGCCTTCCAGATCGACGAAGCGCTTCTGGAACAAGCCCAAGCGCGTCTTTGCGCCAATGATCTTAGACACGCTCCGATCAATGCGCTTCTCGCCGATGCGCCCTTCCGCAACCGCCTTGGCGACAGCGTTGACAATCGCGTCGGGATTCGAGGGCATCAGCAGCACATCCGCACCGGCAAGCAGCGCGCGCACTGCCGCTTCGCCTGGCGAGAACAACTTGGTGAGTCCGGCCATGTCCATTGCATCGGTGACAATCAGGCCCTGAAATCCGAGCTCTTTGCGTAGAAGGCCCGTCAATATTGGTTCTGAAACGGTGGCCGGAATCTCTTCCCGCTCAATTGCGGGAACCGTCAAATGCGCCGTCATCACGCCGTCGACATTCTTGCGGATCGCGGCCTTGAAGGGCACAAGTTCCACTTCATCCAACCGCTTGCGGTGGCCTCCGATGGAACCGAGTCCGTAGTGGCTATCGATGGCGGTGTCGCCGTGTCCGGGGAAGTGCTTGACACAAACAAGCACCTTGTTCTGCGGATCGCTGCGAGCGCCGTCGATGTAGGCTTCCACATGCGCCGCGACCTCTGAGGCGCGTTCGCCAAACGAGCGCGTGCCGATCACAGGATTGTCGGGATTGTTGTTGACATCGGCAACGGGTGCAAAGACCCAGTGCACACCGAGCGCGCGGGATTCGCGTGCCACCGTCGCACCTTCCTGGCGTGTGGCATTCAGGTCACGAGCCGCGCCAAAGGCCATATTATGGGGAAATTTCGTGGTGTTCGCAACGCGCATCGAGGCTCCGCGTTCGAGATCCGCGCCCACCAGCAAGGGCGTTCTGGCGATGCGCTGCATCTGATTCAAGAACGCCGCCATGGCGAACGGTTCCGCATTGCGGACGTTACCGTAGACGACGCGGTTGAGTACAATCAAACCGCCGACTTTGAGATCGCGAACCCAGTGGACGAACTTGCGGTAGTCCGCCGATTGCACGTTGGGGTTCTCGCCGTAACAGGGCGCAAGGATCAACTGCGCGATCTTCTCGCGCAGCGTCATTGGCGTCGTGGCGACAGGTTTCTTCGGAACCGGCGCGGCAGCGGACGCCGCCATTGTGATCAGGGTCAGAATGGCGAACCGCATCGTGTTAGTTGGACAGGCGCTTAGAAGGCGGCAACTTGCCTCCCGCGGCTGTGGCGGGCTTGCGGGAAGCGCGATGGTGCAGCAGCCGGTTGACGGCGCGAACGAGTTGCAAGCCCTCTGTCGGTCCTTTTTGCAGCACAACGTTCGCTCCAGTGTTTGCTTCGCTCAATCCGCCGGTTTCGGCGAACCCCGAGAGCATCACAACCGGTATGTCCGCGCGCAGTTTGCGCAGGGCTTCGATCAACTCGGTGCCGTTCATTTTCGGCATCCGATAGTCTGTGACAACCAAGTCGAACTCGGCCTGTTGAAAAGTCTCAAGGGCCTCTGCGGGGCTCGCTGCGGAGCCGGTTTCGTATCCTTGTTCTTCGAGTGCGGCCTTGCGGGCGGGAGTGCCGTTCTTGTTATCGTCTACCAGTAAAACGCGCCTGGTTTTGCCTGTGGGTTCGATACGCTTCATGTCGAGCAAGTGCAACGATAACAGAGCCGCGCATAAATCGCAACGTTGCTGTAACAGACTGACAACGCGTCGAATTGAGTCCTTGACATTCCCTGTCAAGAATCACAGCGTCCTCACAGAATATTACTCGACTTCGCGCGCAGCCGTATAGCCTGCCTTGGCGATCACCTGGTACTTGATTGGCTTGTTTTTCTCATCCAGAACGCGCAGCGGTTCGTTGGTTGCGGGGTTCACCAGATCCACTTTAATCTTGCGGAACTTGCCGTCACGGGACAGATTCGAAGGTGTGTAAGAGATGGTGTACTGGTTGCGCATCGCGTCCGAAATAGCGCGATAGATGTTGGGGAACTCACCGAAGAAGCGTGGCAGAAAAGCCTGGCCGCCGGTCTCTTTGGCGAAGGTCCGCATCTGGTTGTCGGCCTGCAGAAAGTCGAGACGCTGAATCGGACCCATCGCGCCCCGCGCGTCGTAAAATTCACGCAGCGCCTGCATGATGCCGATCGCATAGATCGGGACGCCAGCCGTTTGCAGGGCTTTGCGTGTCTTGTCGAAGGTGAGCCTGCTAAAGGTGTCGATGCCAGAGGCGATCAATACGATGGACTTGCGTCCTTCGATCTCGCTCATGCGGTCCGCGGTATCGACGAGAGCGTCATAAAGGTTCGATTCCGAGAACGCAGCGATGCGCAAGCGGGACATCGCTTCATGCGCCTGGCGTTTGTCTGTGGAAAAGTCCGAGAGGATTTCGGGGCGCAGATCGTAGGCGATGACCGCGACATAATCATCAGGCTTCAGGGTGTCAAGAAAGCCGTAGGATGCTTGCAAAGTTTCGTACCAGCCGTTGCTCCAATATTGTTGATAGAGGTTCGAAAACTCGATGACCATGGCGACCGTCATCGGGGCCTCGCCCATATTGACGGCGCTGATCTTCTGCGGCACATCGTCTTCAAGGATACGGAAGTTGCCCGGCGGAATCTTGGGAATGAAGCGGCCCTTGTTGTCAAGCACTGCCACATCCACGGTGACGGCGTTGACGTCAGACCGGAAGGTTGGGCCCTGCGCTGGAGTGATATCCCCCGGCAGCTTCTTGAGCTTTGACTGGATCTTCTTCTGCTCTGGCGGCGGTTCTTCGCCCTTTTTGCGAGGTCTTGCGACCGTTTCGGAGGAATCCGTCTTCGGACCTTGCTGTGCCGACAGCATGCCGACCGACCAAATCACGGCGCCTGCGAAGACGTACAATCCGACCCACTTGAACAGCTTCATAGTTTTAGAAACCCTGCTTCACAGTATAGACGGCTGCTGTGTGGCGGTGGTTTCGAGACTCGACCGAGAAAGGCTGGGCTGTCACAATACCTGCCACGATCCATTCCAACGGAACAGATTTCTGGACAGCGGATGTTTGGTCTGCGGCTTGTTCCAGAGCCTCTCGACCACGTCACGCAGGTGTTGAATACTGTACGGATGCGAGGCGCTGCCGTAGATCACAACGTCGCGCGCGGGCACAGCCACAACCAGTTGGCCGCCATCGAGTGCCGGTGCGAGACTAGCCGACCAGAGGTCGTTCAGCATCAGCGTGCTGGATTCCGTTGCCCCGTCGTAACGAAGCCCGAAACAATCGTTCTCCAATGGAAGCACCTGCAGACTGCGATCCACTCGGTTCCAGAGTTCCTCCCTCGAGACCTTTCGCAACTGGTCGATTGGAACACGATTCTTTGTAAGATCGCCTTGGGTGACATAGCGGGATGTCTTTCCATCGGGAAGGTCAAGCAGGTAGGCAATGGAGATGCCATCGAGCCAGGCGTCACCGACGGGCCATTGATCGTGCGGCGTTTGGGCTGCATGCTCACCGAGCCAGAGTTTTGGAGAGCCCAGCTTCAAATAGGGAACAGGTCGGCGATGGCGCACATACGTCCAATCGGACGTCTTGCTGCGCTGCTGTAGTGACGGTTAGATTAGTGGGCGGGCCCTGGGCTGGAGACGGCAGGAACGTCAGCCGTTCCGCTTGGCGCCAGGAGTTCATTCAAGATCCGCAACGCGGCCTCTTTCCCGCGTTCCCCGACGTCTCCGAGAGGACCCACACAACTCGGGCATCCCGATTCGCAAGTGCATCCCCGCAGTAACTGCTGCGTCCCCGCCAGCAAGCGCGGCAGCGCCTGATACAGCGGGCCGCTCAAACCGATTCCCCCGGGAAAATTATCGTAAAGATACAGATTCGGTTCGAACGCGCGCAGGCCGCTGTTGATGTCCTCGGTCAAGGACACGCCCAGATCGCGCGGATCGCACATCAGCAACAGCGCGGCTACAGTGCGCAACGCGTTGCCCAAGCCGGCGATGGCGTTCTGTTTGTCGTTCGGCGAGAGATCGGGAAAACGATTGAGAAAGGCTTCGGGAAAATGCAGCCAGAACGCCGTTGTGTGCATTTCCTGCTCGGGCATCGACAAATGTCCAGCGCCGACGTTTTCCAGCGTATAGAACTTCACCTTCTTGAATCCGACGACCTGCGTATTCACGCGGACCTCACCGCTGGCGGCCTCGGCCAGTGCGACGGGGCGCGAGTCGAAGGTTTCCAACTGCTTCACTTGCGTGTAATCGATAGCGTCGGTGAAATAGTCGCAATCGACGCGCTTCACGTAGGCTTTGCGTCCGTCGTAGTCGAAACGTTGCACCTGAAATTGCTTGGCTTCGTGCAGGTAAATCGCTTTCTCGTGCAGCGTCGCAAGCGCTGCCGGAAACGCGACATCCGCGATGACTTTGTGATCGCCCGTGGTGTCGATCACCACAAAGTTGTCGCTGGTGACCGTGCGCAAACTCACCGCGTCGGCGGGATAGGTGTCGGAGGTCCAATGCCATGCGCCACCGGCATGATGCAGGAGCTTGGTGTCTTCGAGGAACTTGCACATCTCCGAGGTATCGTGCGGGCCGAACTTCTCGCCATCGCGCACTGGCAGCTCAAAGGCCGCGCAGCGTAAATGATTCAAGAGAATTTCCAGATTATCCGGATTGACATTGGCGCTTTCCGGCGGGCGTTCAAAGAAATATTCCGGATGCTCGACGATATATTGATCGAGCGGCGCGGAGGACGCCACCATCACGGCAATCGATGTGGAATGGCGGCGGCCCGCGCGCCCGGCACGTTGCCACGTGGACGCGATCGTTCCGGGATATCCGGCCATCACGACGGCGTCGAGCGAACCGATGTCGATGCCGAGTTCCAAGGCGTTGGTGGCGACCACTGCGCGGATTTCGCCATCGCGCAGACGGCGTTCGATCTCGCGGCGCTCTTTTGGCAGGTATCCGCCACGATAGCCGCGAATAGAATCGGCGGAGTGCGGACCTTTTTCGGCGGCGTCCTTCAGATAGGTGACGAGCACTTCCGTGGCGAGACGGTTGTTGGCGAAGATGAGAGTTTGCTGGCCGCGATCGATGAATTCCTGCGCGAGGCGGCGGGTCTCGTGCAGATACGACCGGCGGATTCCCAACTGCTTGTTCACCACCGGCGGATTGTAGAAGACAATGAACTTCTCGCCCGACGGCGCGCCGTTTTCTTCGACCAGATCGAAGGATTTCTCAATCAACGATTCGGCAAGTTGGCGGGGATTCGCAATCGTCGCCGAACAGCAGATGAATTGCGGCTTTGAGCCGTAGAACTCGCAGATGCGCTTCATGCGGCGCAGCAGGTTTCCGAGGTGGCTGCCGTAGACGCCTCGATAGTAGTGCAGTTCATCGATGACGATGTACTTCAGATTCTCGAACGCCTTCGCCCACTTGGTGTGGTGCGGCAGGATGCCGCTGTGCATCATGTCGGGATTGGTGAAAACGACATTGGCGCGCTCACGAATGGCTCGGCGGGCGTCCTGCGGCGTGTCGCCATCGTAGGTGAAGGCTTTGATCTGCGATCCCATCTGATCCGCCGCGGCTTGAAACTCGTGCAGTTGATCTTCAGCAAGCGCCTTGGTGGGAAAGAGATACATGGCGCGGGCGTTGGGATCCTCAAGGATCTTGTTGAAGACGGGCAGGTTGTAACAGAGCGTCTTGCCGCTGGCGGTGGGCGTGACGATCGCGACGTTCTTGCCGGCGTGGACAAGGTCGAAAGCCGCTCGCTGGTGGGTGTAGAGCCGATGGATGCCGCGTTCATGCAGGCCGCGAACCAGGGCCTGATTGATTTCCATGGGCATTTCCGCAAACTGCGCTGGACGCGCGGGCAGGCACTTGACCGCCCGCACAGGCGAATCTGGAATCGCCATCCATTGCTCGAATTTCGCGATAGCGCTCTCAATGCCGCGGTCCCGCTTGGTGAGGATCTCGGGCAGTTCTGTGTTTTCGTTGGGTTGCGGGAAAAGAAGCAGATTCGTGGACATTCGCCTTTTCTTCCCTCTACAATAGCGCACGCAACTCAAGAAAAACTGACCATTGTGCCAAGCGATGATGCCATAGTTCCAAAGTCGCACTCGCACCAATAGCAATCCCAGTCAAAACGGTGCCTTCCGCGCTGCGATTCCTCAGTCGGACCGGCTGCTGAGGTCATGGCGCGTCTCCAGCTTACGACCGGAGATGAGATCCCTGATCCACTCTTCGACCCGCGTCTCTTCGCTGTCGGAAAGCGTCACCTTCTCTTCTTGCACAGGCTCTGAAGTTCCACCGCTGATCTCGACAACGCGCTCCACGACGCTCCGCCAAGTCCAGTTCTGTGCCACACCCCCGCCGGAATTCAGTGCGACCCAGTCGAAAACCGACGCCGCGCGGGCAAAAACGGTCGTGTCGAACTCCACGAGATCCGTTCCCTGCGCGCTGGCTGAAAAGCGAACCACGCCTGCAAGCGGATGACCGCGGAGTGTCGCCACAGTCAGTGAAAGCGGTGTCAACTCTTCGACCCTTATCTGAATGTTTCCACGTAGAGGCAATGCTGCCGTCAAAGTCGCGCCTTTCACTACTTCCGTAGGTGCCCCTGGCTCGGCCTCGAACTCGATCGGTAACAATTGAGCGAAGCGACGACGGAATTGCTCCATCAGTTCCTCGGCGGAAAACCTGGAACCTGCGATCGATGCGAAGAATCGCTTGCGCTCGAGTCCGCCCACACCCTCGGCGGGTTGTTGCTCAGGCTGAGCATCGGCGAGGAAACGCAAGCCGACGGCAAGTGGCGTTGCCTTTACTTGAAAGATGCGATTGAGCGCATTGTTTGAGGCCGGGTCAATCACGTTGTGCTCAACAATCATCTGGAACTGCGACTCGTTGATCGGGAACGGGACCCCCGTCGCTTGCGCAACGCGGGTGGTGAGACTGGCCAGGAACTCGGGGACAGGCAGCCGCAACGGTGAACGACCAGTGATGATTTCGAAACGGTCGAGGAGATCTTTTGTAGTAGTGCATTCTTCGCCCGCAAGGTCGTAGGCAGCCCGATCCTCTGGGCTGTCGACCGCTGAGGCGATGGCCTTGCCGAGGTCCACGTACCAGATCGGCTGAAATTCATCGTCACCTCCCCCGATCATTGGTATGACGGGCAGGGTTCGGTGCATGCTCAGCAATTTGGAAATCACCTCATCCCCCGGACCGTAGACATTCCCCGGACGCAAGACGATCCAACGTCCACCGTACTGGCTGACGAGCGCTTCGGCTTTGCGTTTGGACTGGTGATACTCGGATTTGCCCCGCTCCGCTCCGAGCGAAGAGATGAAGACGAACGTCGGGTGGCCTGCACGCGACGCTTCGCGGAGAAGATTCTCGGTGCCGCCGACATTGACGCGCTCGAAGGTCAGGTCGGGCGGGGTTTCGGCGACGATACCGGTGATATGCACGATCGCGTGGCACCCGTCCGCAGCCCCTTTTAGTTGGTCTGCATCCGTGACATCGGCCGCAAATGCCGTGACCTCGCGAGGCCATTCGCGAGCCGCTTTCTCCGCGCCGCGGGCCAAGAGCCGGATCCGGTGTCCGTTTGCGAGTAGTTCCGGGATCAGTCCCGCACCAATTACTCCCGAGCCACCAGTGACCAGCACCTGCATTCGACACCTCCCCACTCGCGCGGCAACTTTGAACTGCGTTGACGATCTCAAAGTATAAATGCCATGCATGTGAAGGGCCGCGATCCCGAATCGTTGGTCGTTCACCCACTCAGGGTATAGTTAAGGCCAGTGAATGATGCCTATGACGCGGTGATTGTCGGTTCGGGTCCCAACGGTCTTGCCGCAGCCGTGGTGCTTGCGGAGGCCGGGCGTTCGGTGTTGGTGCTGGAAGCGAAGCCGACGATTGGCGGAGGTTGTCGAACCGAGGAATGCACGCTACCGGGCTACCGCCATGACATTTGCGCCGCGATTCATCCGATGAGCTTGGTCTCGCCACTGTTCCGACGGCTACCTTTGAAAGACCATGGGCTGAAATGGGCGCACGCCCCGGTTCCATTGGCGCATCCCTTCGATGACGGAAGCGCCGCGGTGCTTCATCGCTCGCTCGCAGCCACCAGTGCAACTTTGGGCAACGATGGCGACGCGTGGTCAGCGATGATGAGTCCTTTTTTGGCAAATGCAGATGCGCTGTTTGCGGAACTCCTGCAACCCATCCGTTTTCCGCGTCATCCCTTCCTGCTGGCGCGATTCGGAGCGCTCGGCTTGCGCAGTTGTGCCTCGCTCGTCCATAGTTATTTCCGCGAGCCGAAGGCTCGGGCGCTGTTCGCGGGGTGTGCCGCCCATTCCTTTCTTCCGCTCAACGCCGCGGCATCGGCCTCTTTCGGACTTGTCCTCGCTCTGGTTGGCCATGCGACGGACTGGCCCTGCGCACAAGGTGGCTCACAATCGATCATCGACAGTCTCGCCAGTTATCTGGGTTCGCTCGGCGGGGTGATTCATGTGAATCGCGAGGTACGAGGGATGGGCGACATCCCGGCTTCGAGGGCGGTGTTGTTCGATCTGGCTCCCCGCGCGGTCGCCCGAATCGCGGGGGACAATCTCCCTTCCAAATACGCGAGTCAGCTTCGCGCTTTTCGTCAAGGGCCCGGGGTATTTAAGATCGATTGGGCATTGAGCGCACCGATTCCCTGGATCGCTCCGGATTGCAAGCGCGCGGCCACGGTGCATGTGGGCGCGACATTTGAGGAAATTTCGGCATCCGAGCACGATGCGGTGAATGGGCGGGTAGCCGACAGGCCGTTCGTGCTCGTCGCGCAGCAGAGTCTGTTCGACAAGAGCCGTGCGCCCGAAGGGCGACACACGGGCTGGGCCTACTGTCATGTCCCGCAGGCATCGCCCGTCGACATGATGGAACGAATTGAACGTCAGATCGAACGTTTCGCCCCCGGCTTCAAAGATGTGATTCTCGCCCGGCGAACAATGTTTCCAGCGGATATTGAAGCGCACAACTCCAACATGATTGGTGGGGATATCGGGGGGGGCGCAAACGATCTGGCGCAGTTTTTCTTCCGTCCGACGTTGCGTTGGGACCCTTACTCGACCCCGAACCCCCGGCTATTCATCTGCTCCAGTTCGACACCGCCCGGGGGCGGCGTGCACGGGATGTGCGGCTTTTGGGCGGCCAAAAGCGCCCTTAGGCAGCGTAAAACGATAACCGTTACATCTTAGCTTTGCTCGGATGGATGGTGTAGTTCCATTCACCGTGAAATTTGTCGCGCTTCATGTTTACTTGAGCAAGCTCTTCATCTGTGATCTTGCGACCCACCGGATATTTGCGACGGTCCAATCGACAGGTGACTGTTAAGCCTTTGGCGGTCGTCGTCGCGGCGATGAGGCCTACGACAGTCTCGTAGTCACGCAGAGGTTCACCGCGCCAATTGGATGAGATGAATGAAAACAAGCGGTGCTCCACTTTGTTCCATTTGCTCGTGCCCGGCGGGAAATGGCAGACCCTCAGAGCCAGCCTTGTCTGGTCGGCCAGGCGCAACTCCCATTTCCAGAGCCGCAGGTGCCAACCATTGCAGCCGCCGCCATCAGCGGTGATCAGGAACCGCTGCGCGCCAGGATACAAACGGCGGCCCTCGGCACGCCACCAACCACGGATGGAAGCTACCGCGAACGCACCGGTATCGTGGTCCGTGCCGACGTTGACGAAACCGGCGTTGAGCCCCAGATCGTAGACTCCGTCAGGATAGGCGCGAGGCAGCTCAGGACCGGGAAAGTCATGCCCATTGACCTTCTTCGCCGTCCCCTTCTTGCCCCATTGGCGGCCCTTATTCTGGTAGTTGCCGATCAATTCCTTCTTGGCGTCCACCGAAATGACGGCCTTACCTGCGCGCAAAGCGCTTTTGACGGCGCGGTTAATATGTCGGAACTGCGCATCCCGGTCGGAATGATTCTCGCCTTCTTCGCCCTTGCGGTTGCCCTGCAGGCTGTAGCCACTCTCCTTTAAGAGTTGAGTGACTTTGGTATGACTGACCGGGTGGTTCCGGACTGTTAGCTCTGCCGCCAGCACTCGGGCGCTTTTGCACGTCCAACGCAGAGGCGACTCCGGATCCCCACGAGCGGTTGGCTCGACCATGCTGTCCAAGGCAGGCGTCAACCCGGCATCGTTTGATGTCAACGCGTGCCGTCCTCCACCCTCGTGGCGGATTCGCCCAGGCGCCAGTGGTGCAGCTTGCAGTTCCTCAACGCCCTTGGTCAAGGTGACGCGCGACAAACCGCAGGCACGGCTCACCCGCGAAATACCGCCATAGCCTGGTTCCACCGCCTTGCTGGCGGCCACCAACCGGCGGGCGTGTTCGTCCAGATGAGACCACAAACTAGCAAAGTACTGAATGGTTGCGCATCTGTGTCCACACACAACGTGAGAGCACATCAGAGCACAGATGTAAATGTTGTTGTTTTACACTGCCTTAATTAAGAACTTGGACGGCTTGCAGCTTCCGAGCAAAGTCATTGGCGATATCGAGAGTCACCGGCTGCGGAACAAAGGTGGGCTTGCTTTCGGGTTCACCTCGGCGCGGATCGAGGTGGAGACTAATAATAGAGGTCGGGCGTTGTTAGCGGCTTTACCGCAGCCGGGCAGAGCGGTGCAACGCAGTTGTCGATGGAAGCGGAGTGCCAGGCGTCTTCCGCGGCGTGGCCCGCAAAGTATTGGTCGAGTACCCGGACGTATTCGGCGTATGGATTCGGAATGAAAATAGCGGTTGGACAGTAGTGGCGGGCCGGGTACTTTCGATGGCGCCGGGAAAGAATGCCGCATCGTAGACACTGCCCCGTTC
>ENA-ORBV01004061-ORBV01004061.1-microbial-mat-metagenome-genome-assembly--contig:-NODE-4061-length-28560-cov-5.842503_pt1 | contig 28560 bp, 24 predicted proteins | sample MGYA00237777_ERZ505514 | MGnify/ENA primary metagenome ERZ505514 (study PRJEB26160, sample SAMN06269048) | microbial mat metagenome | isolation source: Oligotrophic lake microbial mat | place...
GATCGGGGTGGTTCAACATGGGGCGTGCGAGGTGCGGGTGCTGGTGCAATAGGAAGCTGGTGAACTATCGGAAGCTGGTGAACTATCGGAAGCTGGTGAACATTGGCCTGGTGCCGGGCTGTAACGTGCATCGCCACTATCAAGGAAACGCGGATCGCCTGGCCATCGCTGCGATGCGGCAATGGCGGCTGGTCCTGCCGGAGGATTGGCGTTTCGCGATCGACGGGTGACGTACCGGCACAGCTGCTCCAGCCGCTGGCGCTGCTGGACGGCGCATCGCACGGCCGTCTGCAGGCTGAAGCCCCGATGGTCGGACCGCAACCGGATCCTGAACCAGTCCTTAATCGCCGGCCTGCCGCCGGCCCGGACTAGGAGGCCGAGGGCGTGCAACAGTTCCGTGCGCTCCTTGCTGTAACGGTTGATGCGCTCCTGCAGCCAGGGGGCGGTCAGCAATGACGGGAATGAAGAACGCGAACGCGACCAGCGCCACTTGCGGCTCGATCCACAGCATGTAGGAGGCAACGCTGAGAAGTACGCCCGCCGACAGCAAGGGCTGCGCGACCGCCTGGCCGACGAATCCGCCGAGTTGTTGCGCTTCCGCGGCGATCATCGACACGCGAGCGCCGAACTCCTCGCTACCATACGCTACCGTATGTTAAATGGGAGTCACCATGGTGGTCCAAGCGTGCGCGCTGCCTGCACAGGCATTGCTGAAGAAGTATTCCGGGGGCGGCGGTTATACAGACTGTTTCATGATCGAGACTGGTGCCCGCGTCCCGCTGGCCCGGTTTATCGAGGCGTTCTACACCAGCTGGCTGTTCAGGCTGGAGCGGCTGGTGCTCACGCTTGCCGCCCGACCGTCGAGCGATCTGCAGGCAGTGGAACTGGCGGCCGGCAGGGGTTCCGCGTTCGCGGCCTGGGAGGTGGAGGCGCGCGCCGCGGATCAACTACTGATGCGCGACATCACAGGCCGTACCCGATCATGGTTCATGGTCGTGCCGGCCGCGGGTGGAACCCGGTTCTACTTCGGGTCAGCCATCACGGCGACCCGGCACAGTACGGCCGGGCCCGCAAAGATCGGGCCGATGTTTCGGGCGCTGGTCGGATTCCACGTCCTATACTCCCGCGCACTGTTGGCCGCCGCGCGCGGGCGGCTGCTGCGCCACGCTGAACAGGTGAACCTGTGAGCGCCCCCAGCCCTGGCTTCGCCAGGCCCGCCAAGGGGGTGCGAGGAAACCTGGGAGCGGCCCGGCGTTTCGTCATGAGAGACACCCTGGGTAAAGCGCGTCAAGCGCTGCGCGCGCCATGTCGTCCAGGATCCGGGTCAGCGCATCGGCGAGCGCCTCGGACGGGCCGCTGCGCAACTCCCAGGCTTCGTCCAGCGCATGCACATGATCGGCCACGGTCTTGACCGCCAGAGTGTGCCAGAACTCCGGGTAGATGCGCTGCTGCCATTCGCCGCGCCCGCGCCCGTAATGGGCTACCGCCAGGTAACGCAACAAGGCGCCGCTGACCTGTTGCTGCAGGAAGGCCGGGTCCCATTGGATCACGGTCTGCGACTGATGGCGCAGGGTGTTGAACCCGCGCGCCAGCCCGGCACCGCCGAAAGCGCCCAGCACCGCACCGGTCAACATGCCGGCTCCAAACGACAAGCCTCCAATGGCCAGATCCGCGGCCACGCCGCTCAAGGCGCCGGACATCGCACCGCCGACCAGCGCCGCCTTGCTTGCGTCGACGGGCGCCTGGACTTGCACGTCCCGTGCCACCTGCTCGACCACCTCATGGGCCGCCTTGCCCTCTAGCCCGTGGATGGCGATCAGCTGCTGCAGGCTCTCCTGCAACCCCGCCTCCAGGCGCGCCGCCATGGCAGCCATCGCGCGCGTCTGGGCGCCGCCTTCCCTGCCGCGGGCCAGGCCAGTGACGCGCAACGCCTTCTCGCGCATGCTGGTGGGCGGCATCGCCTCCTGGTCAGATGCCGCCTGCGCCAGCGGCAGGGCCAGCGCCCGCATCGACTGGCCGAACTGCGCCATCCGCCGCCCACGCCAGGCGATCGACAAACGCGCGAACGCACCCCGCTGGGCCGGACCCAATACGGCATCGACGCGATCGAACAGCGCGAACTCCTGCACCCAGCAACGTGCGAACGCATCGAGGCTCAGCACCGCCTGGACCTGCGGCCATTGCTTGAGCCAGCTGCGCCAGCGGTCTTCGTCCAGGGCCTCTTCTTCCCTGGGTCGCCGCGCGCCGGTCTGGTTCAGCAAAACGATGACCGGCTTGCCGATCCATTCGAGTACCGACAACTCCGGCCCCAGGTACCCGGCGTCACTCGGCTCCTCGGTCGCATTGACCAGGTACAGCACCACGTCGGCCTGCTCGCGGGTATTGCGCACCGCGAGCTGGTTGAGCCAGAAGGTCTGGTCACTGAAGCGGTCCCAGACCTGGGACATGAACCAGCCGATCGGATTGCCGTGCTGGCGCAGGCGCTTGACCAGCCGCGCGCTGTCGCCGAATCCCGGCGTATCCCACAACACCAGTTGGTCGCCCTGCGGCGTGTCGATCAGCGGGTAACCGGTGGATGCCACGGTCACGTGCGCCGCGTCGCGCACCTCGCCCACCGATTGCGACAGCAGCGTGCGCGCGAGCGTGGTCTTGCCCGCATTGGTGTGCGAGATCAACGACAGGGAGATGGTGGCGCCAGCCGTCATCGGTTCGGTACCCACAGTGCCGCTTCCATCGCAGCGTCGGCCGAGGCCGGCTCCGGTGCGACGAGATCGACAAATGCGGGTTCGATACCCGCGGGCTGCAACAGCTCGCGCCATGCGTCGCGTCGCTGCACCAGGCGCTGCGGCTCGTCCCGGGTACGGGCCTTGAAGCTGGTCTCGTCGACGACCACCAGCAACGGCCGGGCGGCCGACGCCCTGGCTTTCGCCGCCAGCGCAAAGGCGCCGTGGGTTTCGCGCTCGGGTGTCGCAGCCAGGTTGAACACCAGCACCAGCGGCCCCGGTGCGTCGGTCAGTCGCTCCAACGAAAGATCGTCGTCGTCGCCATAGGCGGCGGGAGGTGCAAGCTGCACCGCGGCGGCACCCCCGACCAGGCGCGCCAGCAGGGCCTCCAGGCCCGTGACCGCCGGCTTCGACGGTGTGTATCCGTACGGCACCACCTGTACCGGGCTCGGATCCACGTGAAAACCGCGCAACAGGCGCTGGAAATACGGCTGCTCGAGATGCAGCGGCAGGTGGCGCAGGTGCCGGCTTTCGCGCCAGGCGGCCAGTGCCGCCAACAGCAGGCGCGGCAGCACCACCAGCACGAGCAAGGTCAACGCCATCAGGTGCAGCCAGGCGCCAGCGTTCTCCGATCCGGGCGCTCGCATGGCCTCGATGCGGGCCAGGCCCGGGACCGACATGCCGCCGAACCAGGCCCCTGGCGCAAGCACGGTTGCCAGTAGCGCTCGCACGATCGCGGGTTCAAGAAATGTGCTCTCCCAGGTGGCGCGGTACTCGAACGCGAGGCCTCGCAGGTAAAGACCTGCAATGACACCAGACGCCAATGCAGCCGCCGCCAGGTGCAGGATACGTGCTGCACGCACCTGGTACAGCGGCGCTACCAGGCGCGCCCATTCGGATGCCACAGCGCCGAGCCAGCGCGCCGCCGGCGCGCCATGCCCGGTCTTGCGCGCGGCCAACCAACCGGTCGTACCCAGAAAAGCCACCAGCGCACGCAGGGGATCGGCGCTGCGCCGTGTCACGCTGCGCCATAGCGGCGCCGTGCACAGGAACAGGTAGACCAGCAGATTCCAGGTCAGCAACAGCAGCACCGGCGGCGCCAGCACGTTGATGCGCTGGGCGTTGCCCACCCGGTCGGCAAGCACACCGACCAGGAATGCAGCAATGACGATGGCGAACCCCAGCCAGGGGCGCCAGGCCAGCGCATCGATACCCTTGCGCAGCGGGGCGAGCTGGCCGTTCAACCGCCCCAGCGCCAGGCGCGCCCGATGGGCCAGGAACCTGCCGGGCGCGGCGGATTCTCCGACCGCAGCCGCCGCCTCGTGACTGGCCCAGGCACGATCGGCATCCGTCCACACCATGCGTTCATGGTCCGCGCTCTCGATCACACGCACGGCAACCACATTCAACGCCTCGGATTCAGTCATGCCCGCTACCGTGACGTGCAACCCGGCCGATCCTGACGCAGGCGCAGGCACGGCGAACCGTGTGACTCAAGCCGGCTCCATGCCATGCTGGCGCTTGCCGGCCAGCGCCTGCGGGCCGGCCAGAAAATCGAGCAAGGCACGCGCCGCATCGGGCTGGGTGCATGTCACCGAGACCGCAGCCGCAAACACCGTGATGTGCTGAATCTCTGGTGGCAACGGCCCCAGCAGCTCGATACCCGGCACTCCCTGCAATTCGCTCAGTTGCTGGAAGCCGAGCTCGACATCGCCCTGCGCCACCAGCGCGGCAACCGGCACGCCCGGCGGCGCCTGAACGATGCGCGCGGCGATCTGTCGCGCAATGCCCCAACGCTCGAACAACGACACCAGATACTTCCCACTGGGGCCGGTTGAATAACCAACGGTGGCAGCTTCCAGCACTGCCGCGCGCACGGTGGCCTCGGAGCCAATGTCTGGCCGCCGGCGGCCACTTTGCACCGCAATGCCCATGCCCGATCGCACCACATCGACCCGGCTGCCAGCCAACAACCGGCCGCCATCGATGAGCTGCTCGATTGCCCCGGCAGCGAGCACGACCACGTCGACCGCTTCGCCCGCCTGCACACGACGTGCCACGTCGACACCGCCAGCACTCTCGAGCTGCACCGCATAGGGCGTGCAGCGGCCGAACTCGGCAATCAGGTCGGTCAACACGGGCCGGGTCGCCATGGAAGACAACATCGTGAGCGGGTCTGCGGACAACTGGGGCCTCCTTCGGGTTGGCATCGCCATGATGCGCGGTCGTTCAGGGCGCGAGCGCAGGCAACACACGACGGCGCTTTGAAACCGGCAGACATCAGGTCGTGGTTCCGATTATCCGCGCTGGCGCGGTCCGGTCTTCAGGCCATGCGGGCGGCAGGCCGCGGCCAGCCGGCACGATAAAGCCCTTCGAAATACCGCTGGCGTACCGCGGGATCGACGCGCACGAACAGGCGGTCGTAGAACGTCTCTGAAAAATCGGGCTGCAACGCGCGCAGGTGCTTCAGTGCCAACAAGGCCTCTTTCTGCCGGCCCAGGTTGCCCAGGATCGAGGCCCAGTTGGCGTAGACCCAGAACGTCGCTGTCTGGTGCCGCGTTGCCGCCTTGGCCAGCGGTTCGGCGGCCTCGAAGTCGCCCATCGCGGCCAGCGTCGTCGCATGCATGGTCTGGATGCCCCAGATCAGCGGGCCGATCGGACTCAACCGTGCCGCGGTTTCAAAGCCCGCGATGGCCAGGGTATGCTGACCGCTGAGGAAACGGACCGACGCCAGCACATAGTGAGCGAGCGAGAAACTCGGGTTGAGCGATACGGCGATCGACAGTTCGGTTGTCGCAGACGGGTAGTCGCCTTGCGCGCCCAGCACCCGGCCGAGCACCAGGTGCGCGACAGGATCCTTCTCGTCGAGGGCCAGCGCACGCAATGCGCCGTCGCGCGCCAGCGATACGGCCTGGTGCGGCTCCTCGAAACCGAGGTGCGAACCGGTGAAATGGCTGTAGGCCAGGAACCCGTGGGCGGCGGCGAATTGCGGATCCAGCGTGATCGCCTCGGCAAACAGCTGCTGCGCCTGGGCGCTCGACTCCTTGCTGTATTGCCAGTAGTGCCACATACCGCGCTGGTACAGGTCCCATGCGCCCAGGTTGTCGACCGGCTTGCGGCGCGCGCGCTCCTGTTCCGCCTTGGCCAGCTGCGGCGCGATGGCGCCGGCGATGATCAAGGCAATGTCGTCCTGCAGTTGCAGCACATCCGCCATGTCGCGGTCAAAACGTTCGGCCCACACATGGTTTCCACTGGCCGTATCAATCAGCTGGGCCGAGATCCTGATGCGTTCGCCGCTGCGACGCACACTGCCATCGACGACATGGCGCACACCCAGTTCACGGCCGACCTGGCGCACATCCGGAGAACGCCCCTTGTACGAGAACGAGGAATTGCGCGCGATCACCATCAGCCAGCGGTAACGCGACAGTGCCGTCAGCAGGTCCTCGGCGATGCCGTCGGCGAAATAGGCCTGGTCAGGGTCGCTGCTCAGGTTCTGGAACGGCAACACCGCTATCGACGGTTTGTCGAGCACGGCGGCGGCAGCATGATCGAGCACGCTATCGAGGGCCTCGCGCTCATCCCGGACCCAGCGGTAGGCACGCACCGGATGCGTGATGTTCTTGACCCGCTGTTCACCCTGATCGTCGAAACGCAGGCCAGCCTTGCCCCGTACCGCGCCCTGCACCACATCCGAAACGGTGATGCCACCGGGTTCGGCCAGGCTCTCGAGCCGCGAAGCGATGTTCACCCCGTCGCCGAACACCGTTCCATCGGCCTTCTCCAGCACATCGCCGAGGTGTACGCCGATGCGAAACCGCATCTGCTGGTCCCGCGGCAAGGCACGCGCCTGCCCATTGAGCGTGGTCTGGATGGCATGGGCGGCCTCGACGGCACCGGTGGCCGTGTCGAACACCGCAAACACCGCATCGCCAACCATGTTCATGACGCGGCCGCGATGGGCCTCGATCTCGGTGCTGAAAACCGATCTCGCCCCATCCAGGGCCCGCATCGTGGACTGCTCGTCGATCTGCATCAGACGCGAGTAACCCGTCACATCCGCCGCCAGGATGGCTGCAAGTCGCTGTCTGACACTGCTGTCGGTCATGGATCGTGCCTCGGCCTTGTTCCCGGAGTTCGCCCGACGGCGACGGGTTACGCGCCCTGATGATAGGGGAAGCCCATGGTCAAGGCAAAGCCCGGCTTGCCGACAAGTCCGCCTTGCCGACAAGTCCGGCTTGGCGACGGGTTGGCGTGCCGCTGGCCGACGAGCAACCTGCTGTGCGGTGCGGCACCCAGGCGGCAACGCTGGACATTCAGGGCACAATGCGCTCCAGTCTCGCCATTTCGACTCACATTCTTCGTTGGAACCTGTACATGCAACATATCGGATTCATCGGCGCATCCGGCCTCATGGGCCACGGCATTGCCAAAAACCTGCTTGCCAAGGGCTTCAAGCTGACTCTCACCGTGCACCACAACCGCAAACGCGTCGGCGACCTGCTGGCCAGCGGCGCACGGGAAGCCAGGGCGCCGGACGCATTGGGCGACTGCGACATCGTCATCCTGTGTGTCACCGGCACGCCGCAGGTCGAAGAATGCCTGCTGGGAGAACACGGCCTGCTGGCAACGGCCAAGTCCGGCCTGATCATCATCGACACCTCGACCAGCGAGCCTGAGTCGACGCAACGCCTGGGCGTGCAATGCGCGGCGCGCGGCGTCACACTGGTCGATGCACCGCTGGCGCGTTCCGCGCCGGAGGCCGAACTCGGCAAGCTCAACACCATGGTGGGCGCCACGCCGGAGGTCTATGCCCGGATCGAACCGGTCTTCAAGGCCTATTGCGAGAACATCTTCCATGTCGGGGGCCCAGGCGCTGGCCACACCATCAAGCTGCTGAACAATTTCGTCGCGCAAGCGATCTGCACCGCCAGTGCGGAGGCCTTCGCGGTCGGCGCCAAGGCCGGCGTGGATCTGCGCCAGCTGGTCAGGGTGATCTCCGCTGGCAGCGTCAACTCGGGGCTGTTCCAGGCCATGGCCAAGACACTGGACGGCGATTTCACCGGACTGACCTTCGAGCTCGACAACGCGCGCAAGGATGTTCGTTACTACGGACACCTCGCAGAGATGGTGGTCGTGCCGGCGCCCGTCGGCCAGGCTGTCCACCAGAGCCTGGCCATCGCATCCGCGCTCGGCCATGGCGCCAAGTTCGTGCCAGCCTTGGTCACCGCACAGGAACAGCTCAGCGGCGCGCGGATTGCGCCAACCGTCTGAGATCGCCCCCAACCCTGGCTTCGCCAGGCCCCCCGAGGGGGTGCAAGGAAACTTGGGAGCGGCCCGGCGTTTCCTTATTCGCCCCCAACCCTGGCTCCGCCAGGCCCCCCGAGGGGGTGCGAGGAAACTTGGGAGCGGCCCGGCGTTTCCTTATTCGCCCCCAACCCTGGCTCCGCCAGGCCCCCCGAGGGGGTGCGAGGAAACTTGGGAGCGGCCCGGCGTTTCCTCGAGAGGGTGATAGCCCGGGCGACCGCGGCCCGCGCGGCTCACTCAAGCCACTTCTGCAGGAACTGCGCGCCACCCATGGCCGGGTCGAGCTGGTACGTCCGAAAGCCGATGCGGGCATACAGCGTGTTGGCACTGCGGTTGCCCGACAGCACCTCAAGCGTCAACTTGCAGGCGCCGCGCTCGCGAGCAATCTGCTCGGCCAGCGCCAGCATCTGCTCGCCGATGCGCCGACCCCGATGGCTCGCTGCCACCGCCACATCGTGCACGTTGACCAGGGGCTTGCAGGCGAAGGTGGAGAAACCTTCGATGCAATTGACCAGCCCTACGGCGTGCGAACCGTCGAAAGCCAGCACGCTGTAGGCAGCCGGTCGCGCTGCCAGCTCGGGCACCAGGTTTTCGCGTGCATGACGGCTCAGGGGTTTGCCCCCGCCCGCCGGATCCTGCGCATAGGCATCGAGCAAGGCGACGACTGCCCTTGCGTGCACGGAGTTGGCGTAATCCACCCGCACGATCGACAACGCTGCGCCATTTTCGGCAACGGTTGCGGCCGTCATGCGCTGACCGCCAGTGCCAGCCGTTCGGCGCACGCACGTGCCTGGACCGCGTCACGTGCCTCCACCATCACCCGCAGCAGCGGTTCGGTGCCGCTGGGCCGGATCAGCACCCGTCCGGTATCGCCGAGTTCCTCGCTGACGCGGCGCGTCTCGTCGCTCAGCGGGGCGTTCGATTTCCAGTCCTGGCCCGGCTGCAGCCGCACGTTGATCAACACCTGTGGAAAAAGGTCCAGGCCGCTCAACAACTGGGCCGGCCCTTGTCCGCTACGCACACAGGCCTGCAGGATCTGCAGAGCCGATATCAGGCCATCCCCGGTGGTGTGCTTGTCCAGCACCAACAGGTGGCCGGAGCCCTCGCCACCCAGCGTCCAATGGTGTTTTTCCAGTTCCTCGAGCACATAACGGTCACCCACCTTGGCGCGAACAAAATGCACGCCGCGCGCCTTGAGCGCAACCTCGACTGCCATATTGGTCATCAAGGTGCCGACCACCCCAGGCACATGCTCGTCGCGTCCGAGCCGGTCGTCGGCCATCAGGTAGAGCAACTCGTCGCCATTGAACAGCCGGCCTTGCGCATCGACCAGTTGCAGCCGGTCGGCATCGCCGTCGAGCGCAACACCGAAATCGGCCTTGTATTGGCGCACCGCGTCCACCAGCGCCTCGGGGTGGGTGGCACCGACCTCGTGGTTGATGTTCAGCCCGTCGGGCGCACAACCGATCGAAAATACTTCAGCGCCGAGTTCATGAAACACCATGGGAGCGATCTGGTAGGCAGCTCCGTGCGCTGCGTCCACGACGATCTTCAATCCGCGCAACGTCAACTCGGGCGAGAACGTGCTCTTGCAGAACTCGATATAACGGCCGCCAGCGTCCTCAAGCCGGCGTGTCTTGCCCAACGCGGCCGAGTCAACCCAGACCGGATCTTCCGCCAGAGCGGCCTCGACCGCTTCCTCCCATGCATCGGGCAGCTTGGCGCCCTGTGCGCTGAAGAACTTGATACCGTTGTCGGGAAACGGATTGTGGCTGGCACTGATGACCACCCCCAGTGAGGCGCGTTGGGCCCGCGTGAGATACGCCACCCCCGGCGTGGGCAGCGGCCCGAGCAGGACGACATCGACACCAGCGGAGTTGAACCCGCTCTCCATCGCGCTTTCGAGCATGTAGCCCGAGATTCGCGTGTCCTTGCCGATCAGGACCACGGGGCGCTCTTGCGAGCGCTTGAGCACGCGTCCGACCGCATGCGCCAGACGCAAGACGAAGTCAGGCGTGATCGGTGGCCGTCCGACGGTACCGCGAATGCCATCGGTCCCGAAATAGTGTCGCGTCATGGTGGTGACTTCCCTTGAGTGTTGTTGTAGTTGTGACTGTTGTCATGCAATGGCGTCCAGAACGGCCAGCGCCTGCGCCGTTTCGCGCACGTCATGCACCCGCACAACGCGCGCGCCGCGCTCGACGGCGAGCAAGGCTGCCGCGACGCTGGGTACCATTCGGGCGTGCACATCGAGCGTGGCCAGGTCTGCAAGCGAACGGCTGATGGCACCCGCCAGCGACGACTTGCGCGACCATCCCGCCAGCACCGGATAACCCGGCGCCAGCAGTTCGCGCTGGCGCGCGAGCAGGCTGAAATTTTGCTCCACCGTCTTGCCAAATCCGATGCCCGGGTCGATCACGATACGCTCGCTCGCCACGCCGCGCTCGCGCAGCGCCGACGCCGCACGGGTGAGGAAATCGAGCACTTGCGCCACCACGTCCCCCTGCATCGGCGCGAGCTGCATCGTCTGCGGCTCGCGGTGCATGTGCATCAGGCACACGCCGCTGGCCGGATGGCCAGCCAGCACGGCGGCCGCGCCCGGCTGGCGCAGCGCCCAGATGTCGTTGATGATATCGGCCCCGAGGTCGAGCACCGCCTGCATGACTTGCGGCTTGTAGGTGTCGACAGAGACCGGCAAGCCCATCGTGACAGCGCCCCTTACCACCGGCAGGATACGGCGCAACTCCTCCTCCAGCGGCAGTGCAAGGGCACCAGGGCGGCTCGATTCGCCACCAATGTCGAGCACGTGGGCTCCGTCCTTGATCAAACGCTCGCAGTGGTGCAGGGCGTCAACGGTGCCGGCATGCCGCCCCCCATCGGAGAACGAGTCCGGCGTCACGTTGACCACACCCATGATGCACGGCCGCGTCAGATCCAGTCGGAATCGCGATGTCTGCCAGATCATGGAGGGTGAACGAAAATGGGGCCGCAGCCCCATGATGGAAGACAAGCCAGCCGCTACCCGATTCAGGCCGCCGTCGGAGCCGGGTCGGTGGACACGGCCGGGCTACCGCCCGAACCGCCACTGCCGCCGGGCGCCGGCGTGCGTGGTGTCCAATCCTTGGGCGGACGCGGCGGCTTGCCGGCCATGATGTCGTCGAGCTGGTCCATGTCGATGGTCTCGTACTCGAGCAAGGCCTTGGCCATGCAGTGCATCTTGTCCTGGTTCTCCTCGATCAGCTTGCGCGCCAGCGAATACTGCTGGTCGATGATGCGCCGAACCTCGGCATCCACCTTTTGCATCGTCTGCTCGCTCATGTTGGTCGTCTTGGTCACCGAGCGGCCCAGGAAAACCTCGCCTTCGTTCTCGGCGTACACCATCGGCCCGAGCGCGTCGGTCATGCCGTAACGCGTGACCATGTCACGGGCGATATGGGTGGCGCGTTCGAAGTCGTTGCTGGCGCCGGTGGTCATCTGGTGCATGAACACTTCCTCGGCGATCCGGCCACCGAACAACATGCTGATCTGGTTGAGCATGTATTCGCTGTCGTAGCTGTAGCGGTCCTCGGCCGGCAGACTCATCGTGACACCAAGCGCACGTCCACGCGGAATGATGGTGACCTTGTGCACCGGGTCGCACTTGGGCAACAAGCGGCCGATCATCGCGTGTCCCGACTCATGGTAAGCCGTGTTGATACGCTCGCTCTCGGGCATGACCATGCTCTTGCGCTCCGGGCCCATCAGGATCTTGTCCTTGGCCTTCTCGAAATCCTGCATCTCGACCACGCGTGCAGCGCGGCGCGCAGCCATCAACGCGGCTTCGTTGCACAGGTTGGCCAGGTCGGCGCCAGACATGCCTGGCGTGCCACGCGCGATGATGTTGGCATTGACGTCCTGGCCCAGCGGCACCTTGCGCATGTGCACGTTGAGAATCTGCTCGCGACCGCGGATGTCCGGCAAGGTCACGAAGACCTGGCGGTCGAAACGGCCCGGGCGCAACAACGCGGCATCGAGGATGTCGGGCCGGTTGGTCGCCGCGACCACGATGACGCCGACATTGGTCTCGAAGCCGTCCATCTCGACCAGCATCTGGTTGAGGGTCTGCTCGCGTTCGTCATTGCCGCCACCCAGACCCGCACCGCGCTGACGCCCGACCGCGTCGATCTCGTCGATGAAGATGATGCAGGGAGCGTTTTTCTTGGCGTTGTCGAACATGTCGCGCACGCGGGCCGCGCCGACGCCGACGAACATCTCGACGAAATCAGAACCGGAAATCGAGAAAAACGGTACCTTGGCTTCTCCGGCGATGCCCTTGGCGAGCAAGGTCTTGCCAGTGCCGGGAGGGCCGACCAGTAGCAGGCCGCGGGGGATACGGCCGCCGAGTTTCTGGAAGCGCTGGGGATCCTTCAGGAAATCGACGACCTCCTTGACCTCTTCCTTGGCCTCGTCGCAACCGGCGACATCGGCGAACGTGACCTGGTTGGTGCTCTCGTCGAGCATGCGCGCCTTGCTCTTGCCGAAACTGAAAGCGCCACCCTTGCCGCCGCCTTGCATCTGGCGCATGAAATACACCCAGACGCCGATCAGCAACAGCATCGGGCCCCAACTCACGAGCAAAGTCATCAGCAGAGACCCTTCCTCGCGCGGCTTGACGTCGAACTTGACGTCATTGCTGATAAGGTCGCCGACCAGGCCGCGGTCCAGGTAGGTGGCCGTTGTGCGGATCTTGCGGTCGTCATTGGTCACCGCGATGATCTCGGTGCCCCCCTGGCCTTCCTGGATCAACGCGCTCTTGATGCGTTTACCGCGAACCTCTTCGAGAAAGTCCGAATATCCCATGTAGCCGGAGCTCGCGGCACTGCGGGTGTCGAACTGTTTGAAGACGGTAAATAGCACCATGGCGATGACCAGCCACACGGCGACTTTTGAAAACCACTGATTATTCAATTGAGGCTCCAATCCTGGGGCAGAAACAAACCCAAAGGGTAGCTGAGGACCATTTTAGGCGTTTCAAGCTGTGCAAACGGGTATTTGCCGCACTTCAACCTCTGAGGCAGGAAGGATTTGGCGCAGACGCCGCTCCAAACTTGGGGCGGCCCGGCGTTTCGTCACGAATGCCCCCAGCCCTGGCTTCGCCAGGCAATTGATTCCCGCTCACGCTTTCAGACCCATACCGACGAGAAAGGTTTCCGACGATTTGTCCCGCGAAGCCTTCGGTTTGATCGGCTTTACGACCAGAAACGACTCCTTGAACAGTGTTACCAACTGGCTGTAGCCGCTGCCGTGGAACACCTTCACGACCAGCGCTCCTTGCGGCTTCATGTGGCGTTGACTGAAGTCAACCGCCAGTTCCACCAGATGGGCAATACGGGCCGCGTCGGCCGATGCGATTCCAGACAAGTTGGGCGCCATGTCGGACACAACCACGTCGGCCTGCCGCCCCTGCATCACCACAGCAAGTTGCTCCAGCACCTGGGGTTCGCGAAAATCACCCTGCAGGAAAGTGGCGCCCTCAATCGGCTCCATCGGCAGGATATCGAGCGCAATGATGGCGCCATTGAGCGCGCCTGCGGCAGCGCCACCCCCGGTGGCCGTCTTCGGCGACAGACGGTTGCGCACATACTGGCTCCAGGCGCCCGGGACCGAACCCAGGTCCACGACCAGATCGCCCGGCTTGATCAGCCTCAGGGTCTCGTCGATCTCCTTGAGTTTGTACGCCGCGCGGGCGCGATAACCTTCGCGCTGCGCCAGCTTGACGTACGGGTCGTTCAGGTGGTCGTTCAACCAGGCCCGGTTGACCTTCTTGCTCTTGTTCTTCTTCATGACTGCCTTCCATTTTTCCAGTGAAAGGGGCGCGTGTCCCCCGGCAGTCGCGAGGCCCCGCAGGTTCGCCCGATAATAGCGCGATGCCTCACATCCAACTTACACCGGCGCAACGCAAGGAGCACCGAGCCAACGCCCATCATCTCGACCCGGTCGTCATGATCGGCTCCGACGGCTGGACGGCTGCCGTCAAGAAAGAGACCGAAGCCGCGCTCGACGCGCACGGCCTGATCAAGGTGAGGGTCTTCTCCGACGACCGGGCGGCGCGCGAGGCCTTGTTCCAGTCCGTGGCCGACGAGCTGCACGCGGCACCCATACAACACATCGGCAAGTTGCTGGTGCTGTGGCGCCCGATGCCGGAGCGGGAAAAACTGCCCGACGAGGACCGCAAACCGGGCCCGCGCGACGTCAAGGTGCTCAAATACAGCAAGCGCGGCGGACAACGGCCCGAGGTGCGCAAGCTGCGCGTGCTGGGCAACCAGCGCCTGTCGCCCGGTGGGCAGATCAAGCGCGCCAAGCCGAAGACGGTCAGCATCAAGAAACGCAGTCAGTCCTGAGGCTGTGTTGCCGGTGCCGGACGCGCCAGTTTCCAGAACACGATCGCGGCGCACACCCATTGCAACAGCAGCATGGCGGTGCCCAATCCATGCCACAACGGCAGGTTGAGACGCGCAGTGATCCGAGGTGCGACTGCAAACTCCAGCAGCAACGCCAGCAACATCCCGGCCAGGATGAATCCACGCGCGTCCCGGGCGGCCGCAAAGTGCCGGCGAGACGAGTCTGCGCGTGAAGCCAGCAGCAGGCCGGCGCACAACACGGCGCCTACCATGGACTGAACGCTGAACAGGGCCGCCGCCGCATTGCCAGCCAGCGCCTTGGCCGGCAACTGCGCGAAAAGCGTCGGCACCACCCACCATCCAAGCGCCGTCAGGCTGCCCCACCACAAGGCCGCCAGCCACAAAGGCCAGGCGGCCAGCCATTCAAAGGTAACGAACCGCGACAATTTCAAAATACTTGGTTCCACCGGGAGCCCTCACCTCGGCGCTCTCGCCTTCTGCCTTGCCGATCAGCGCGCGCGCGATCGGGCTGCCGATGTTGACCAGTCCCTGTTTGAGATCGGCCTCGTCCTCCCCAACGATCTGGTAGGTGACCTTGTCGCCCGTCTGCTCGTCCTCCAGCTCGACCGTCGCGCCGAATACGACGCGTCCGCCGGCATCGACGGCGCTGGGGTCGATGATCTGGGCGGCAGACAACTTGCCTTCGACCTCCTGGATGCGGCCTTCAATGAAACCCTGGCGGTCTTTCGCCGCCTCGTATTCGGCGTTCTCGCTCAGGTCCCCCTGGGCCCGGGCCTCGGCGATCGCATTGATGACCCACGGCCGGTCGACCGTCTTGAGCCGGTGCAGTTCCGCCTTGAGTTTTTCCGCGCCGCGTTTGGTGATGGGGATGGTCGCCATGAATATTCCGATGGAGAAATGTTTCAGGGAGCACCTGGCGCCTTGCACCGGATGCTCCCTGCGTTTGAGTTGAAATTATGCCGCGAGTTGCCGATGCAACTCCTGCACCGAGACCACGTCGAGCTGGTCGAGATATTGCATGCCCTCCACCGCCGCTTCCGCGCCGGCAATGGTCGTGAACGTCGTCACCCGAGCCGCCAGGGCCGAGGTACGGATCTGGCCGGAGTCGGCGATCGCATTGCGACGCTCCTCGACCGTGTTCACCACCAGGGCGACCTCGTCATTCTTGATCATGTCGACGATGTGCGGGCGGCCCTCGGTCACCTTGTTGACGGTCTGACATTGCAGCCCGGCGGCCATGATGGCCGCCGCAGTACCTTTGGTGGCGATCAATTCGAAGCCCAACGCGACCAGACCCCGAGCGACATCGACCGCACGGGGCTTGTCGTTCTGCTTGACCGAGATGAAGGCCTTGCCTGAACGCGGCAGCTTGGTGCCGGCAGCAATCTGCGACTTCACGAAAGCCTCGCCGAACGTCTTGGCGCAGCCCATGACCTCGCCGGTGGATTTCATCTCGGGACCCAGGATGGTATCGACGCCGGGGAATTTGACGAATGGGAACACTGCTTCCTTGACGCTGAAGTAAGGCGGCGTGACCTCCTGCCCGATGCCCTGGGCATCCAGGGTCTGGCCTACCATGCATCGCGCCGCGACCTTGGCCAGCTGGATGCCGGTGGCCTTGCTGACGAACGGCACGGTGCGCGATGCCCGCGGATTGACCTCGAGCACGTAGATCACGTCCTGCAAGGCGCCGTCGTCGCCGGGAATCTGCTGGATGGCGAACTGCACATTCATCAGGCCGACAACCTTGAGGGCGCGGGCCATCGCAGCCGTCTGCGACTTGAGTTCGGTCACCGTGGCCCCCGACAGGAAATACGGCGGCAGCGAACACGCCGAATCACCGCTGTGCACGCCGGCCTGCTCGATATGCTCCATCACGCCGCCAATGAAGACCCGCTCGCCATCGCAGATGGCATCGACATCGCACTCGATCGCGTCGTTCAGGAAACGGTCCAGCAAGACCGGGGAATCGTGCGACACCTTGACCGCCTCGCGCATGTAGCGCTCCAGATCGCGCTGCTCGTGCACGACCTCCATCGCGCGTCCGCCCAGCACGTAACTGGGCCGCACGACCAGCGGATAACCCAGCTTGGCGGCCTTGTCGAGGGCATCGGCTTCGGTGCGCGCGGTGGCATTGGGCGGCTGGCGCAGGCCCAGGGTGTGCAGCAGCTGCTGGAAACGCTCCCGGTCTTCGGCAGCGTCGATCATGTCGGGGCTGGTGCCGATGATCGGAACGCCATTGGCCTCAAGGTCGAGGGCGAGCTTGAGCGGGGTCTGGCCACCGTACTGCACAATGACGCCGAGCGGCTTTTCCTTGTCGACGATCTCCAGCACGTCCTCCAGTGTCAGCGGCTCGAAATACAGGCGATCGCTGGTGTCGTAGTCGGTGGACACGGTCTCGGGGTTGCAGTTGACCATGATGGTCTCATAACCGTCGTCGCGCAAGGCCAGCGCCGCATGCACGCAGCAATAGTCGAACTCGATGCCCTGACCGATCCGGTTCGGGCCGCCACCGAGCACCATGATTTTCTTGCGGTCGGTGGGCGCAGCCTCGCACTCGTCCTCGTAGGTCGAATACAGGTACGCGGTGTTGGTCGCAAACTCGGCAGCGCAGGTATCGACGCGCTTGTAGACCGGCCGCACGCCCAGCGCACGGCGCAGCTTGCGGATCACGGTATCGGTGGTCTTGAGCTGGCGTGCCAGACGGCGGTCGGAGAAGCCCTTGCGCTTGAGTGCACGCAGCGTCGGTGCGTCGATATCGTCGAGCGACCGGGTCTCGAGCTCGAGTTCGATCTTGACGATTTCCTCGATCTGGGTCAGGAACCAGCGGTCGATCTTCGTCAGTGCAAACACCTCCTCGACGCTCATGCCCTGCGCAAACGCATCGCCGACATACCAGATGCGCTCCGGTCCGGGTTCGCCCAGTTCCTTCTCCAGCACCTCGCGGTCCTGCGTCTTCTCGTTCATGCCGTCGACACCCACCTCCAGGCCGCGCAAGGCCTTCTGGAACGACTCCTGGAAGGTACGGCCGATCGCCATCACCTCGCCAACCGACTTCATCTGCGTCGTCAGGCGTGAGTCCGCGGTCGGGAACTTCTCGAACGCGAAGCGCGGAATCTTGGTCACGACATAGTCGATGCTGGGCTCGAAACTCGCCGGCGTCGCGCCACCCGTGATCTCGTTGCGCAACTCGTCGAGCGTGTAGCCGACCGCCAGCTTGGCCGCGATCTTGGCGATCGGAAAGCCGGTGGCCTTGGATGCCAGCGCCGAGGAGCGGCTCACGCGCGGGTTCATCTCGATCACCACCATGCGGCCGTCGTCCGGATTGATCGCGAACTGGACGTTGGAGCCACCGGTGTCGACACCGATCTCGCGCAACACGGCCAGGGACGCATTGCGCAGGATCTGGTACTCGCGATCCGTCAGTGTCTGGGCCGGCGCCACCGTGATCGAGTCGCCGGTATGCACGCCCATCGGGTCCAGGTTTTCGATGGAGCACACGATGATGCAGTTGTCCGCCTTGTCGCGCACCACCTCCATCTCGAACTCTTTCCAGCCCAGCAGCGACTCCTCGATCAACAGCTCGCTCGTCGGTGAGGCCTCCAGGCCGCGCTTGCAGATGGCGTCGAACTCCTCGGCGTTGTAGGCGATGCCGCCACCGGTGCCGCCCAGCGTGAAGCTGGGACGGATCACGGTCGGAAAACCCAACGTCTTTTGCACTGCCCAGGCCTCGTCCATGTTGTGCGAGATGCCCGAGCGGGCCGAACCCAGGCCGATGCGGGTCATGGCCTGCTTGAATTTGAGCCGGTCCTCGGCCTTCTCGATCGCGTCCGGGCTGGCGCCGATCAGCTCGACCTTGTACTGGTTGAGCACGCCGTTGTGCCACAGGTCGAGCGCGCAGTTGAGCGCGGTCTGGCCGCCCATGGTCGGCAAGATCGCGTCCGGCCGTTCCTTGGCGATGATCTTCTCGACGGTCTGCCAGGTGATCGGCTCGATATAGGTCACGTCGGCCGTAGCCGGGTCAGTCATGATCGTGGCCGGGTTGCTGTTGATCAGGATGACCTTGAAGCCCTCTTCGCGCAAGGCCCTGCAAGCCTGCACGCCGGAGTAGTCGAACTCGCAGGCCTGGCCGATGACGATCGGCCCGGCGCCGATGATGAGGATGCTCTTGATGTCGGTACGCTTAGGCATGTTGGCTCCGGCGGGACGTGTCCATGAGCGCAACAAATCGCTCGAACAGGTAGGCGATATCGTGCGGGCCAGGAGACGCCTCCGGATGCCCCTGGAAACACAGCGCCGGGCGATCCGTGCGCCGCAGGCCCTGCAGCGTGCCATCGAACAGGCTGACATGGGTGGCCACCAGGTTGGCCGGCAGGTTATCGGCGTCGACCGCGAAGCCGTGGTTCTGGCTGGTGATGCTGACGCGGCCGGTCTCGACGTCCTTGACCGGGTGATTGGCACCGTGGTGACCGAATTTCATCTTGAACGTTCGTGCGCCGGAAGCCAGCGCCATGATCTGGTGACCCAGACAGATGCCGAAGGTCGGGATCTGCGCATCGAGCAGTTCGCGCACTGCTGCGATCGCATATGCGCAGGGCTGCGGATCGCCGGGCCCGTTGGACAGGAAGATGCCGTCGGGTTTGAGTGCCAGCGCCTGCCGGGCGCTGGTGTTCGCCGGAACGACCGTGACCTTGCAACCCCGCCCCGCCAGCATGCGCAGGATGTTGCGCTTGACGCCGAAATCGTAGGCGACGACGTGAAACCGCGGCTCTGACAGGTTGCCGAAGCCCGGGCCACTCTGGCCTGGTTCGGCTCCCAGCGACCACTCGGTCTGGGTCCATTCGTAGGGTTTGCCGGTGGTCACGACACGGGCGAGGTCCAGTCCGGCCATGGAAGGCGCCGAACGGGCCTTGTCCAGTGCCTGGGCGATCAGCGCATCGGTCAATTCCTGCCCCGCCTGCAGGGCCAGGATGCAGCCGTTCTGGGCGCCCTGGCTGCGAATCTGGCGCGTCAGCTTGCGGGTGTCGATATTGGCAATGGCTACCGTGTTTTCAGCTGCCAGGTAGGTCTGCAACGAGCCCATCGCGCGAAAGTTGGACACCACCGCCGGCAGATCGCGGATGACAAGCCCGGCTGCCTGCACCTTGCACGATTCCATGTCGTCGGTATTGACGCCATAGTTGCCGATGTGCGGATAAGTCAGGGTGACGATTTGCTGACAATAACTCGGATCGGTCAGTATTTCCTGGTACCCCGTCATCGAGGTATTGAACACGACTTCTCCGACACACTCGCCGGTGACGCCGATGGATGCACCCTGGTAAATCGTGCCGTCAGCGAGCGCCAGTATGGCAAGAGGTGTGTTTCCCTTGAGAGACAAAAGCACGGGGATCTCCGGATTGATTTCGGGTACTCCCAAGCATCCCCGCGGCTGGGCTCCGGATGCTGCCAGTTGGCTGCTCTCTAAAGGGGGATTTGGTGCGGGATTCGCTTGGGGCGATTGCTTTCGCGAAAGCCCCAAATTATAGCCCAGCCCCCCTGGCGAACCGAAGGAAGGCAGCCCCCGCGCGGCTCAACGCAATCGCGCCACGGCACTCGCATGCAGGCATATCGCGGCGGCCGCCACAACATTGAGAGACTCCTGGCCACCGGGTTGTGCGATCCGGCACCAGAGCCTGGCCTGTCGGGCGACCACATCGCCCAGCCCTTGCCCTTCATGCCCGAACGACCAGGCGCAAGGCCATGGCAATGCGCAATCGTGCACCGGCTCGCCCCGGTGCGAACTGGTCGCGATGATTGGCAGCTCCAGGCCACCCAGCGCGGCCGGCTCCAGCGACTCGACCAGATGCAGTCCGAAGTGGGCGCCCATGCCGGCACGCAGGACCTTGGGCGACCACAAGGCCGCACTGCCCTTGAGCGCCAGCACCTGACCAAAGCCGAACGCCGCGGCACAACGCAGGATGGAGCCGACGTTGCCGGCGTCCTGCACCCGATCGAGCACCACGGAGGGCATGCGCGGCTGCAACTCCAACCCCCGGGGCAAATCGACGACGAAACCCATGCGGGCGGGGGACTCCAGCGCACTGACCTCGTCAAACAAGTCGTCTGGCATGACCACCACACGGACCGGCCCGAGTTCCCACGAGGCTGCCGTTTCGTTCCAGGCCGACTCGGCAAAAACCGCCAGTGCGGGCATGACGCCATGGTCGCGCGCGGCGCGGCACAGGTGATCGCCCTCGAGCCAGACCTGGCCGAGCTTGCGGTACGCCAGGTTGTCGCGCGACAGACGGCGCACCGACTTGACCACCGCGTTGTTGCGCGAGGCGACATGGCTGACGCTTGGGGCGGCCGTTTCGACGGGACTGACGGCCCTCTCGGCGGGCAGCGAACGCAGTGAGCGTGGGGGCAATTTCATCCGAGTACCTGCGCCACCGGAGAAAAGCTGCGCCGATGTTCCGGACAGGCACCCAGCCGGCGCAGTGCCGCCAGGTGTTGCACCGTGCCGTACCCCTTGTGCTCGGCAAAACCATAGTCCGGATAGCGGGCGTGCAATTGCGCACACCAGCGATCGCGGTGTACCTTGGCCACGATGGAGGCAGCCGAGATCGCGGGCACCCGTGCGTCGCCGCCGATCACCGCCTCGGCGCGCACCTGGAGTAGCGGTATCCGGTTGCCATCGACCAGCACCCGGGCCGGCGTCAGACGCAGGCCCTCGACCGCACGGCGCATCGCGATCATCGTCGCCTGCAGGATATTGAACTGGTCGATCTCCTGCACCGTTGCCGAGCCGACCGCGCAACACAATGCGCGGGCGCAGATCAGGTCGAACAGCCGCTCGCGCTGGGCCGCGCTGAGTTTCTTGGAGTCGGCCAGCCCGGCGATCGGGTTGCGGTCGTCCAGGATGACGGCAGCCGCCACCACCGGACCAGCCAGGGGTCCGCGGCCGGCCTCATCGACCCCGGCGACGAGCCCGGGCGCATCCCACGGCAAACCGGCTTGCTCAGGACTGAAGAATTTTTTCGATCGCATCGGTTGCACAGCGGGAAGTATCACATTGCAGCTGCAGGTGCAGCGCATCGAACCGGGCCTGCAGCGCGACGACCCGCCCGGGAGCGTCCAGCCATTGGCCCACCGCCGCAGCCAGCGCGGCGGGCGTGGCCTGCTCCTGCAGCAGTTCCGGCACGACGAAATCACGGCACAGGATGTTGGGAAGACCGACCCAGGGCTGCAACTGCTTGCGACGCATGATCTGCCAGGACAACCAGTGCATGTTGTAGGCGATCACCATGGGCCGCTTGAACAAGGCCGCTTCCAGTGTCGCCGTGCCGCTGGCGATCAGCGTCACGTCACAGGCAGCCAGTGCTGCATGGGACTGCCCCGCGACGATTCGTAGCCGAGCGGACATGCCGGCCGCAGCAGCAATCCGCTCGACCATCGGCACCAGCGGTGGCACCGTCGGCACGATACATTGCAGTTGCGGGCGCTCATGGTGCAACAAGGCCGCCGCGGCGACAAAGCGCGGAGCGATGGCTTCGATTTCCGATCGGCGACTGCCCGGCAAGATGGCCAGCACCGGCGCATCGGGCCGCAGCCCCAGCGCCGCGCGCGCCGCGCCCCGATCGGCGCGCATCGGGATGACGTCGGCCAGCGGATGCCCGACGTAGGTCGCGGCGATGCCATGCGCATGCAGCAGCGCGGGCTCGAACGGAAACAGGCACAACACATGGTCTGCACTGGCGCGGATCCTGTCGATCCGACCGGCGCGCCAGGCCCATACCGAGGGACAGACAAAATGCACCGTGCGCACGCCACGATGGCGCAGGTCGTGTTCGAGGGCGAGGTTGAAATCCGGCGCGTCGACACCGATGAACAGATCCGGGGGCTGCCGCAAAAGCCGCTCGCGCAGGAGTGCGCGAATGGCAACGATGCGCCGGTAGTGGCGCAGTACCTCCACATAACCACGCACGGCAAGTGCATCGCTCGCCCACCAGGCATCGAATCCATGCGCCACCATGCGCGGACCACCGATGCCCATGCACGACAACTCCGGCCAGCGGCGCCGCATGCCGGCCAGCAACAGGCCGGCCAGCAGGTCTCCCGAGGTCTCACCGGCCACCATCGCCACCCGCGGCCACTGCGTCGAAGGCTCGGCCCGCGTCAGCGGCGCCACCGCGGACATCGGCGGCTACCGCACGATGCCGCGATGCGGCGCCACGCCGGCCAGGAACGTGCCCATCAGCGCCACATCCGTTTGCGCCGACGGGTGAACGGCGGCCAGGCCGTCGATGGCCATTCGCGCCTGCTCGAGCGTCAACGCGTCGCGGTACAGCAGCTTGTGCATGGACTTCACGGCCGACAGGCGTTCGGCCGAAAAGCCGCGCCGGCGCAAACCTTCGTAATTCATCGAACGGGCGGCGGCCGGCTGACCCTGGCACATCACGAATGGCGGAAGGTCGGCGAACAGCAGCGAACACATCGCGGTCATGCTGTGCGCGCCGACCCGCACGAACTGGTGCACGACGGTAAAGCCACCCAGAACGGCCCAGTCGCCCACGTGCACATGGCCCGCGAGCTGCGCGTTGTTGGCGAAGATCGTGTTGTTGCCAACCTGGCAATCGTGCGCCAGGTGCACGTAGGCCATGATCCAGTTGTCGTCGCCGACCTGGGTCACGCCGACATCGCCGGGCGATCCGATGTTGAAGGTGCAGAACTCGCGGATCGTATTGCGGTCGCCGATGCGCAACTCGCAGGGTTCACCGGCGTATTTCTTGTCCTGCGGAATGGCACCCAGCGAGTTGAACTGGAAGACGCGGTTGTCGCGCCCAATCGTGGTGTGGCCTTCGATGACGCAATGGGCGCCCACCGTGGTTCCAGCTGCGACACGCACATGGGGGCCGATGATGGCATAGGGTCCGATGACGACCGAGGGGTCGATCTCCGCGCGCGGATCGACGATGGCCGTGGGATGGATGTTCTGCACGCGAAGGTCGGGCAGGCGTGCCTAGACGATGGTCCGCATCGTGCAGAGCAGTTCGGCTTGCACGGCCAACTCCTCGCCCACCATGGCGCGCGACTTGAACTTGAAAATGCCGGCCTTCATGCGGTCGAGCTGCACATGCAGCATCAGTTGGTCCCCCGGCTCGACCGGTCGCTTGAACCTGGCCCCATCGATACCGGCAAAGTAATACACGGTCTTGTCGTCGGGCGTCACGCCCAGGGTGTCGAACGCCAGCAATGCAGCGGTCTGCGCCAGGGCTTCGAGCATCAACACGCCGGGCATGACCGGACGATGCGGAAAGTGACCGGTGAAAAATGGCTCGTTCATCGAGACGTTCTTCAACGCGACGATACTCTTGCCCTTGTCGAGTTCAAGCACCCGGTCGACCAGCAAAAACGGGTATCGGTGAGGCAATTGCCTGAGTATCTGGTGGATGTCCATCATGGCGTCGAATGGTCCTGCAAGCCTCTTTCAAGCGCGCGCACGCGCTCGCGCAAATGGTGCAACCGCTTGAGCACGGCCGCGTTCTTTTCCCACTGAGCATTGTCATCGATCGGGAACAGCCCGGTGTAGTGGCCAGCCTTGTGGATGGAGCGGGTAACCACCGACGCCGCGGAGATGTTCACATGGTCCGCCAGCACCAGGTGCCCGAGCACCACCGCGGCACCTCCGATGGTGCAGAACGCGCCGATGGTGGCTGACCCGGCAACACCGACGCAAGCGGCCATCGCGGTATGGCGCCCGACGCGGACGTTGTGGCCGATCTGGATCAGGTTGTCGAGCTTGACGCCGTCCTCGATGACGGTGTCGTCCAGCGCGCCGCGGTCGATGCAGGTATTGGCGCCGATCTCGACGTCGTCGCCGATCACGACTGCGCCGAGTTGCTCGATCTTTTCCCAGGCGCCGGCATTCGGAGCAAAGCCGAAGCCGTCGGCACCGATGACGACGCCACTGTGCAACAGGCAGCGCGCGCCGATGCGGCAGTCCTCGCCGATGGTGACCCGCGACTTGAGTACCGTGCCGGCGCCAATGTGGGCACCCCGTTCGACCACACACAACGCGCCGATCGAGGCCGTCCCATCCACGATCGCGTCCGGGTCGACGATGGCGCTCGGATGAATCGCCGGTCGAGCATCCAAACGGCCCTGGCGACGCCACATCTGAGTCACCCGGGCGAAATACAGGTAGGGGTTTTCAGTGACGATACAGGCCCCGCGCGAACGTGCCGGAGCCTCGAGTTCGGGCGCAACGACGACGCACAATGCCCGCGATGCCGACAGTTGTTGCCGATACCGGGGATTGCCGACAAAACTCAACTGGCCCGGCTGCGCCGATCCCAGGGCGCCAAGTCCACTCAGAACGGCGTCGCGGTCGCCGTGCAGTACGCCCCCCAGGGCATCGACAACATTTCCGAGGGTCAGCGCCACACGAACACCGCCTCGAATGGCTACTTGACTCCGGCGTTCAGCGCCTTGATCACCTTGTCGGTGATGTCGTGTTTGGGATTGATATAAACAGCGTCCTGCAGCACGAGGTCGTATTTTTCCGCCTCGGCCACCTGCTTGACCACCTTGTTCGCACGTTCGAGGACTTGCTGCAGCTCCTCGTTCTTGCGCGAATTGAGGTCTTCCTGGAACTCGCGCCGTTTGCGCTGGAATTCGCGGTCCTGGTCCACCAGCTGGCGCTGGCGCGTGTTGCGCTGCGTTTCCGACAAGGTCGGCGCATCCCGTTCGAGCTTGTCTGCGATGGCCTTGATGCTGGCTCCCAGGTCGATCAGATCCTTCTCGCGTTTGGCGAATTCCTGCTCCAGCTTGGACTGCGCAGCCTTCGCGGTGGCAGCTTCCTTGAAGATACGATCGGTATTGACGAACCCGATCCGAAACTCCTGCGCATGCAACTGGGCACCCACCGTGAGCGCAGCCAGGATGAGGGCGGCACACAAACGACTGGTCAGTGTGTTCATTAGAAAGAGGTTCCGATTTGAAATTGCAGTCGCTGGATTCTATCGCCTGCAAATTTCCGGACCGGGGCAGCGATAGCCAGCCGCAACGGACCAACCGGCGAGATCCAGCTCAGACCCACGCCGACGGACGCGCGCAATTCGTTCAGGCGCAACGGCTCGGACTCTCCGAAGACGTTGCCAACGTCGAAGAACCCGAACATGCGCAGCGAGCGGTCGTTGCCAGCGCCCGGGAACGGCGTGATGACCTCGAAGTTCAGGTTGACCTTCTTGGTGCCACCCAGACTGCCGCCATTGGTGATCTCGCGCACGCCCAGGCTGCCCTGTTCGAACCCGCGCACCGAACCCAGACCGCCACCAAAGTAGTTCTTGAACAGCGGGAAGGGTCTGCCGGAAAGACCTTTGCCGTAAGCCACATCCCCGTTGAAGGCCAAGGTGTATTGCTTGTTGAGTGGCCAGTACTGCTGGAACTGGTAACTGCCGCTGATGTACCGGGTGTCGCCGCCGATGCCCCATTCACCATTGACGCGCTGGTAACGGCCCGAATTGGGTACCAGGGAACTGTCACGGGTGTCACGCGCCCAGCCCAGCGTCAGCGGAATGCCGTTGCTGGTCAATCCAAACTGGTTGCCGTAGGCGACGTAGGCAGCAGGCAGCTGGGTTCCCGGAACGATCTCGGTGCGCTCGACCCCGGCGCCGAAATACACGGTGTCAGTCTCGGTGAACGGCACGCCGAAACGCAGGCTGGCGCCGGTTGTTTTCAGGCTGTAGCTGTCGGTCGCGGTATAGGGTTTGGTCGTGCGGTGGTAGACATCGATCGAGCGCGACACACCGTCGACCGTGAAATACGGATCGGTGGTGTTGAACACCACGGTCCGGTTGACCTTGCTGGTATCGACTTGCAGGCCTAGCGAATTGCCGGAGCCAAACGCATTTTCTTGCTTGATGCCTGCGGTCAGCCCCACGCCGTCACCACTGGAATACCCGGCGCCCAGAGAAAGATTGCCGGTGGCACGCTCTGCGACCGCGATGGTCAGGTCGACCTGGTCGGGTGCGCCGGCAACCTCCTGCGTCTCGATCGAGACTTCCCGGAAAAAGCCGAGGCGGTCGACGCGATCGCGGGAGCGGCGGATCTTGTCGGCGTCGTACCAGGCCGATTCGAACTGGCGCAACTCGCGCCGCACGACCTCGTCACGGGTGCGGTTGTTACCTGCCACGTTGATGCGCCGCACATAAGCACGTCGCGACGGCTCGGCCTGGATCACCAGGACAACCCGGTTGTTCACCCGATCGACCTGCGGCCGCGCCTCGACCCGTGCAAACGCGTAACCGAAATTACCGAAATAGTCGGTAAAGGCCTTGGTCGTCTGCACGACTTCGTCGGCGTTGTACGCCTCGCCCGGACGGATCGCCACCAGGCTCTTGAACTCGTCGTCCTTGCCCAGGTAGTTGCCCTCAAGGTTGACACCGGAGACCACGTAGCGCTCGCCCTCGGTGATGTTGATGACGATGCCGATCTCCTGCTTGTCGGGGGAGATCACGACCTGTGTCGAGTCGATCCGGAACTCCAGATAGCCACGGGTCAGGTAATACGAGCGCAAGGTCTCGATATCGGCGTTGAGCTTGGCGCGGGAATACTGGTCGGACTTCGTATACCAGCTGAGCCAGCCACCGGTATCGAGGTCGAACAGGTTGCGCAGCGTCGACTCACCGAAGGCCTTGTTCCCGACAACACGGATCTCCTTGATCTTGGCTCGATCGCCCTCGATGATGCCAAACGACAGATTGACGCGGTTGCGCTCGATCGGCGTGACGGTGGTGACAACCTCCGACGCATACAGGCTGCGGTTGATGTACTGGCGTTTGATCTCCTGTTCGGCGCGGTCGAGCAAGGCCCTGTCGAACGGCCGGCCGTCTGCCAGGCCGATGTCGCGCATCATCCGGCGCAGCGCATCCTTGTCGAACTCCTTGTTGCCGCCGAAATCGACATCCGCAACCGTCGGGCGCTCCTCGACGATCACCACCAGCACATCGCCACTGGCCTCGATACGCACGTCCTTGAACAGGCCCAACGCAAAGATCGCCTGGATCGCGGCTGCGCCCTTCTGATCGTCGTAGATGTCCCCGACCCGCACCGGAAGGGAGGCGAAGATGGTTCCGGCTTCGACGCGCTGCAATCCTTCGATGCGGATGTCGCGTACGGTGAACGGATCCACCGCCCAGGCGGTACCGGCGAACACGCTGGCCGCCACGGCCACGGCGGTGACGTGCCTTCGAAATCGATTGAATTGCATGTTGTCTGTGTGTGTCTGCCGCAAAGCCGCAAGCCCGTGGCGAAGGAAAACTACCCCAGCATCCGGGCCAGATCGTTGTACAAGGCGATGCTCATCATCAGCATCAGCACGACCACGCCGCCGCGCTGCAGCCGCTCGAGCCAGGCGTCCGACACGACGCGTCCCGTGACGGCCTCCCAAAGATAATACATCAGGTGTCCACCGTCGAGAACCGGCAATGGCAGCAAATTGAGCACGCCAAGGCTGACGCTGATCAGCGCCAGGAACAGCAGGTACTGGGTCAAACCCAGGCTGGCGGACTTGCCGGCATAGTCGGCAATCGTCAGCGGACCACTGAGGTTCTTCAGCGAAGCCTCGCCGATGATCATGCGCCCGATCATGCGCAAGGTCAGCGTCGATACCTCCCAGGTGCGCTCCAGCGCCTGCGTCAATCCGTCGATCGGACCGTATCGCACCATCACCAGTTCCGGCGCCCCGCCCACATAGGCTCCGATCCGGCCGATCGTGCGATCACCGTCCGTCACCTGTTGCGGCGTCACCGCCAGGTCCAGCTGCTGTCCGTCCCGTGCGACCAGCCAGGTCTGGGTCCGCGCAGCGCCGCTGCTGCCCGAAGTACGAATCAGGTCGCGCAACTGCTGACCATCAACCACGGGGACCGTACCGATCTTGAGCACCCGGTCACCCTTGCGCAATCCGGCAGCCTGCGCGGCCCCACCGTCAAGGACCTCGCCCATTTCCGGCAGGGTCATCGGCCCCACGATGCCAATGCGTCGGAACAACTCCGCATCCACGTCGTTGGCGCGTTGCCTGTCTCTTATACACATCTCCGAGCCCACGAGACTAAGGCGAATCTCGTATGCCGTCTTCTGCTTGAAAA